>JAEEGH010017201.1_pt1 | contig 15450 bp, 13 predicted proteins | sample 9134181 | NCBI WGS metagenome assembly JAEEGH01 (sample SAMN16246544, study PRJNA631951) | gut metagenome | biome: gut microbiome; feature: rumen; material: DP-attached | host: Bos | place: Iran: Karaj | collected 2018-10 | reverse complement strand
ACGGAAGAACAGGAGCGGCCGGAGTATTCCGAGCCGGTCACAATGACAGGACATTTGATCTGGATAACGCCGGGCATATTGATCAAACCCGATGTTCCATAAATGTCTATTGGGATTGCTATCAAGGGTTGAACTTTCCGGATGAAAACGGAATAAGACAGGAGCGGAAATTCACCTTTGATGAGATCGAACTCATTTATTATACGGATCAGTTTGGAGATTCGATCGAAGCACAGAATGAACGCCACCGACAGTCAAGGCACAAAGAAAGGATCAGATCCGTCAAAGACATTCTGAAGGATCCGAAAACCTGCCCGGAGGAATCAGTCTATCAACTCGGCACCAAGGATGGTCATGAGGATCCGGCTTTATTTGTCCAGGTTTTTCTTGAACTGAAGGATGAAATTGAAAAGCATTACGGATCAAATATCAAGATTCTTGACTGGGCGCTTCACATGGATGAGGCTACTCCGCACATTCATGAAAGGCATGTATTCTTTGCTGATGACGGTTACGGAATGAATTTCCCGAAACAGGATAAGGCATGTGAAGCACTCGGCTTTGAGAGACCGGATCCTGAAAAGAAATCCGGAAAAAACAACAATCGTAAGATGAGTTTCGATGCAGAAATAAGACGGATTTACATCGAAATCGCCGAGAAACATGGGATCACTATTGAAAAAGTACCTCTCGAAGGGAAAGAACATTTGGAGAAAAATGACTTCATCATTGCCAAGCAGGAAGAGGTAAAAGCCGCAAACGCAATATACATTGCCGAACAGGAATTAAAGATAGCGGATATCGACGTCATGGCTGAAGAGGTCGCTGAGAAAGCATATGAAAAAGCCTGTGAGGTTGTTACTGAGGCAGTTAAGGAAGAAACCGTAAAGGCGGATATCGACATAGTAAAAGAGTATCGTGATGTACTTACTGATCCCAAGCGTAATGCTCCAGATAAACAGAAAAACTTCATAAAAAAGATTCTGGATAACGTGATGGAGAGGCTTGCACGTAACACTGCTGTTCTTCTTGAAAAAGTCAAAGGGATCCTTCAAAGACCTGAGATCAAACAGAAAAACAAGGAAGAGATTGCCCATGTTGCAAGAGAATCGGTGCTGGAAATTCTCGAAAGAAACAAGAAGAAAGCCGCTGAGCATAATGCTTCAAGGCAGGTACCTACAAAAGAAATACATAGAGATTGGGAGGAAAGATGATGGGAATATTTGATACAATCCGCGATAATGTCACAACAAGACAGGTGGCTGAGTACTACGGACTTCGGGTCAACCGTAATGGTATGGCCTGTTGTCCGTTTCACAATGACAGGCATCCCAGCATGAAGCTTGATCGCAGATTTCACTGCTTCGGCTGCCAGGCAGACGGGGATGCAGTTGATTATGTCGGGAGACTGTTCGGTATGGATGCAAAAGCAGCTGCGTATAAGATCGCAGATGACTTTAACATCTCCCTTGACCCGTGGAAAAGTGAATCCCGGGAAGAACGAAATACCAGGATCCGAAACGCCAGGGAAAAGGAGCTTGAAATGAATATCCGACGTGCCTACGCAGAGGAATTGAGACAGTTCCGATTGAAAATATCCGAAATCTTCCACATCCTTCATGACTGGGAGCAAAAATATGCCCCTACTCAAGAACAGTGGGATGCTGAAAAGATCGATGGACGGTTTGTTGTTGCAATCCATTGCAAAGACCGGGTTGAATACATTTTGGATGTCCTTGATTTCGGAGAAGATGAAGAAATATATGATATTTACAAACACAGAGAGGAGATAGTTGAATATTATGAACGAGAAATTACCAAAGCTCAGCAAAGAGCAGCTTAATGAAGTAGGAAGGGAGTTACTTCCAACAGAAGTTTTACTAGAATCGCTTGAACTAACAGAGCGAGGAAACCCCAAGCCAACGATATCAAATGTAGTGAGGATCCTGAAAGAGGATCCTTTTTTTGTGGGAGCGATCCGTTTGAACGAACTTACCGAGAGAATAGATATCACAAGAGATCTTGGCTGGAGAAGAGAAGGTGACATCTTAAATGACACCGACATGGCCTATATCACACTTTATATAGAAGAAAACTTTTGCATCAGTAATTCAAATGTGATCGAAAAGGCTATACAGATCATCGCCAATGAGAATCGTTACCATCCGATCAGGGATATACTGAACGATCTGATATGGGACGGTATTTCCCGCATTGATAATATGCTCCCGCATTTCTTTGGGGTTGAAAAGACAGAACTCACAACAGAATCCATAAAGCTGTTCATGCTGGGAGCTGTCTGCAGAGTATTCGATCCCGGATGCAAGTTTGAAACATCCATATGTTTAGTGGGAGACCAGGGAGCCGGAAAATCCACTCTTTTCAGGTTTCTTGCCATAAAGGATGAATACTTTTCGGATGACCTTAAAAGGCTCGATGATGAGAAGATCGTAGTCAAACTGCAGGGACACTGGATCGTAGAGATGCCGGAAATGCTGGCAACGCTTAATTCCAGAAGGGTTGAAGAGATTAAAAGCTTCTTAAGCCGCCAAAAGGATACCTATCGGACACCCTATGAAAAACATCCCAAGGATAGGCGACGACAGTGCGTATTCGGCGGCACTTCCAATAAAATGGAAGTCCTCCCGATGGATAAGAGCGGCAACAGACGTATCATTCCGATCGAAACACATATGGATAAGGCCGAGGTTCATATTTTGGATAATGAAGACGAGTCCCGTGAATACATTCTTCAAGTATGGGCTGAAATTATGGAAATATACAAAAGCGGCAGGTTTTCTCTTACACTTCCAAGACACCTGCAGGCTGAACTTGCAAAGTACCAGGAACGCTTTACTCCGGAAGATAACGATCAGGAGTCGATAGAAGATTTCCTTGCAAACACTCGTGAAAAATATGTATGCGTCAAGATGCTTGCATATGAAGCCCTGGGCTATTCGCAGTATGACCAGCTTAAGAAGAGCGACTGCAACAGGATCTCAGAAATGATGCATCATTTCCCGGAATGGGAGGCTGTTGGAACACGAACTGTTTCAAAATACGGAAGAGTACGCGCTTGGAGACGAAAAGCTGATACATCATCGGATGATGGCTTTATAAAGGTCTCCGAACAAATGGAAATACCGTTCAAATAACAAACCAGTAACTATAAACATAGCAACCAAATGCGGCAACTAACCAAAAGACTCTTTTGGAAGGTTGCCGTTGCTGGTTGCTTTTTTTGTATACAAGGAGAAATACATTGACAAAAGTAAACAATGATGAGGAGGCTGTTATCGTTCTTGATAACAATACCTCTTTACGCATGAGAGATATACAGTTATTATTGAACTGTGGTATGGGACCCGCCAAGGTAGATGAAATGATTACAATGGCAAAACGAGAATTCGTTATGTCCCATCATCCCAGAGATATCTTCCGATTGCCGCCTAGCAGCAGTTGGAAAAACGGATGTTACAAGACTTACGTCTATGCCGATTCAAAAAGAAAGGAGCTTACTGCCAACACAAAAGACAAACTGCTGGAAAAACTGTATGATTTCTATTATGAAGCAGAAAACAAAGCAAAAACTTTGGAACAGGTCTTCGAAATGTTCATGGATTATAAGCAAAACTGCCTGAACAGACGGGATAAGACGATAACTACCGATCGTAACCGCTTTAAGCACGTTCCCAAAGAGTTGCTCGAAAAGAATATCAATGATATTACGGATGAAGATATCCGAAGATTCATTGTATCCAAGCTGCTTCCTGAGAATCCAAAACCTGAGTTTATTAAGAGGATGATTCAGTCACTCGGAGCCGTTTTTGATTACGGTATCAAGAAGAAAATCTGTTTTGACAACCCTACCCGTTATATAGAAGCGCAGGATTACTATAAACAATGTGACCAGGAGGTCAAAACGGATGAAGAAAAGGCTTTTTCAGCGGAGGAACTTGCCAGGATAACGGAGGATGCACAAAAGCATCTGGACAATCCCCGTGTGTTAATGTCCCTTCTTGCTAAAGAAACCGGCATGAGAGCCGGCGAACTGACAGCACTGCATGTCGAAGATATACAGGATGACTTCATCCATGTACACAGACAGCAGATTAAGGTATCTGAAGGAAAACACAACAATCTGGTTGAGGTTGGTTATACAAAAGACGAACGTATGCATCCGCACAACGGAAGGTTTATACCGATAACGGAAGAGGCAAGACGTGTTATCGATATAGCTAAGGCTATTCCGGGAGATTCTCCGTATCTGTTTCATGAAAAAAACTGTTCGAAAATGATACCAACGGACGGTTATATACAGAATCTGCGTAAGCGTTGTAGGCGGCTTGGATGTGTACCAACCAATAATCATGCCTTCAGAATGGCATTCAATTCAAGGCTTATCGAATTGGGATTTTCTGCTTCAGACAGGGCATTGATCCTGGGACACGAGGTACAGACTAACGAGACGCACTATTCTTTGACGGACAAGAGGCGACTAAATAATATAAAAGATCGCTTAAACAAAGAGGAGCCCTGACCGGCTCCTCAAAGCGTCCACGAGAGGATTCGAACCTCCGACCCCACGCTTAGGAGGCGTGTGCTCTATCCTGCTGAGCTACGTAGACATGATTTATAACATAGAATATCATACATTCTTTGTTAACGGTATTAAGTTTTACTCACTCACACTCACTCAATCGAGCTTCTAAAATTTCCCCTATTTATGCGGCTTTCAAGCCATTAACTACCGCTTAGGAGGCGAACGCTCTATCCTGCTGAGCTACGGAAACAGTTAACCCAAAGGCTCGGCATCGTCTTCATCATCCGAAGGATAATTGATCCTGCCCTGCAGCCAGACGATTCCTTTGAAACGTCTGCCCGGTTTGGGTTCACCGAGCAAATCCATTATATTGATGGCAACGTCAAATGTCAAATCGTTAACAAGGAGGGTTAAAATACAGACCTCCTCATTGGAAATATTATTCTTGATCCTGCGTACCTTCACGATCTCGCCGAGCACATTGTACTGGTCGCACTCGACGCCGTAGGGCATGATGCTTGTATAGACTATGCTGTAAAGGTCTTCCTGTCCGACTCTTCTGGATACTTCGCTGTAAAGATCCATATCCTGCATGGTCAGCTCTTCGATCGCATCTTCATTTCCGCCCTTTGCACTCTTCATCAGGCGGTATCTTTCGACTTTTCTGAGATTGTCTGCGGCTTCGTCGGGATTTCCTTTATCGGAAGGAAGAATTATCGTGCCCTTGATGGAAAGTCCGGACAGGGTAAGGGTCGTGCCCTTGATCGGAAGCTTGCCCGAAACCTGCGCACTGATATAGGGGATCTTGTTCTGGACATAAAAGATCAGGGACATTCCCAGTCTCACATCATCACAGATCCCGGCATACGAATCCCTTGCGGCATGCCTTTCGACCGACACATCCTCGGTCGAGGTTATGCCGGTTCCCTTAAGGTACGGAAAATAATAATCGGTATGGAAAAGATCGTCCTCACTGAAGGTTCCGGCTGCGGTTATGCCGATACCTTCTCCGACATCCTTGGAAAATTCCGCAAGCATGACATCGTCAAGTGACATGGTGTAGCCCCTGGTGTCATTCTTTTTGACACTCGTGAGCACCAGCTCCTTGATGTCATCTCTGTTTATTTTACTGAAGCCGATGGCTCTCAGAAATTTATGCATATTACTTCTTCGGTTCTATCTTGGTCTTTCCGCCCATGTAAGGCTGAAGGGCCTTGGGAATATTGATGCTTCCGTCCTCATTTACATTGTTCTCGAGAACCGCGATGAGTCCTCTGGGAGTTGCGAGTACGGTATTGTTAAGAGTATGAACGAGATATGTTCCGTTCTCTCCCTTGGTACGGATGCCGAGTCTTCTTGCCTGGGCATCGCCGAGGGTCGAGCATGAACCGACCTCGAAATATTTCTGCTGTCTGGGGCTCCATGCCTCAACATCGCAGGACTTGACCTTAAGATCCGCAAGGTCTCCGCTGCAGCACTCGAGGGTTCTTACGGGAACATCGAGCGCTCTGAAGAAATCTACGGTGAACTGCCACATCTTGTTGTACCAGTCCATGGAATCCTCGGGCTTGCAGAGGACTACCATCTCCTGCTTTTCAAACTGGTGAACTCTGTAAACGCCTCTTTCCTCGATACCGTGGGAACCGACTTCTTTTCTGAAGCAGGGTGAATATGAGGTAAGGCACTGGGGAAGAGAGCTTTCATCAATGAGCTGTCCCTGGAATCTTCCGATCATGGAGTGCTCACTGGTTCCGATGAGGTAAAGGTCTTCACCCTCGATCTTGTACATCATGGCTTCCATTTCCTTGAAGCTCATAACGCCGTTAACAACACTGCTTCTGATCATGAAAGGAGGGATGCAGTAGGTGAATCCCTTGTCGATCATGAAATCTCTCGCAAAAGAAAGCATAGCGGAGTGAAGTCTTGCGGCATCACCGATGAGGTAATAGAATCCGTTTCCGCTGGTACGTCCCGCGGCATCCTTATCAAGACCGCCGATCCTGTCGAGGATATCGGCATGGTAGGGAACTTCGAAAGAAGGAACTGCCGGATCACCGAACTTCTCGATCTCGACATTTTCACTGTCGTCTTTTCCAATGGGAACGGAGTCGTCGATGATATTGGGAATGACCATCATGATCTTGGTGATCTTCTCTCCGAGCTCTTCCTCTATCTTCTCAAGCTCTTCGAGTCTCTTTGCTCCGGCTTCGACCTCCGCCTTTTTGGCTTCAACTTCAGCCTTAAGCTTTTCTGCCTCTGCGGTATCTCCCGAACTTTCGGCCTTCTTCATTCTGCCCATAAGTCCGCCGATCTCCTTGGATACGGAGTTTCTCTTGGATCTGAGCGAATCGCCTTCCTGCTTTGCGGCTCTGACCTGATCGTCGAGTCCCTTTACTTCGTCGACAAGTGCGATCTTTTCATCCTGGAATTTCTTTTTGATGTTTTCCTTTACAAGATCGGGATTTTCTCTTATGAGCTTAATGTCTATCATTGAATATACCTCTATTCCGCCGCTTTAGCGGCATTTATTCAAGTAGCGAAAGCTTGCTTTCGCCCAGCCTCATATTCCGCCGCTTCAGCGACATTTATTCAGGTAGCGAATTTTTCTTTCGCAAATTATTTGAATTACTTATGTATCGCTTCGGTGAGAGCCTGCTGCTCCTCGGCTCCCAGCTCATGCTTGCATTTTCCGTTCTCTATCTCTCTCGTGTAGACGTATCCGCCTTCGGTAGAGTAAACGTTATTGATAAGGACTCCGTTATTGTTCTCATCGAGGATGACCACGACCGCGCTCATCTCTCCTCCGAGCTGATCATAAGCATCGTATTTTACGATCGCCATTTTCTGGTATACGGATTTAAGTCTTCCGTAGATGGTGCTTATGTCACGGGTGTTCTTCTCGGTATCCTTAAGGAGCTTTTCGTTATCCGCGATGATCTGGTCAAGTTCCTCTTCCAGGCTCTTGCCCCCTTCGCCGGATGTAAGATCGTCAACTCTTTCGGTAAGTGCGGCGATCTTCTTTTTCTGTCCCGATGATACCGCGATAAGGATTATGATGATCAGCACAGACAGTGCAAAAAGAATGATAAACCAGATTGCGGGATCTGTCGCGCCGAGTCCCATTGAATTAAAGATACTGCTCTGCAAGTTTTTCTCCTCCCGGACCCTGATCCGTACTTATCCTTCAGCTTCTGAGCTTTGCTGCGATACGGTCAAGATCTTCGTTATTGTAAAATTCGATGGTCACGGTTCCGGCACCGTTTCCCTTACCCGTGATGGAAACCTTGGTTCCTACAGCCATCTTGAGATTTTCTTCCATGTCATGGTAGAAGACTTTGAGAGCTTCATCGGTAACCGCTCTGGGCTTTGCGGGCTTCTTCAGTGAATTGACAAGCTTTTCGACATCACGTACATTGAGCTTTTCATCGACGATCTTCTGTGCGATCTCTTCCTGCTTTTCGGGATCTTCGATCGCAAGGAGTGCTCTTCCGTGTCCGGCACTGATCAGATCTTCGATAAGCATTTCCTGTACTTTTTCGGAAAGCTTGAGAAGTCTTATCGAGTTGGTGATTGCAGATCTGCTCTTTGAGATCCTTTCCGCGATATCATCCTGGGTGTAATCGAATTCATCGACAAGTCTCTTATATCCCATTGCTTCTTCGATGGGATTCAGATCTTCTCTCTGGGTATTCTCGATGATGGAGATCTCGAGGATTTCTTTGTCGGTATAATTTCCGATAATAACAGGTACTTCTTTAAGACCTGCCATCTTGGAAGCTCTCCATCTTCTCTCACCGGCAACTATTTCATAACGGTCGCCTCTGTCCTGAACTATGATCGGCTCGATCAGTCCGTGAAGCTTTATGGAATCGGAAAGTTCCTGAAGTGCATCTTCATTGAATTTTCTTCTGGGCTGCTTTCTGTTGGGTTCAACCTTAGTGATGTTCACGATTGTTCTTCCGTCGCTAACACCGGTCTTTGCCTGCTCCTTCGCAGCCTTGGTGTTCTCCTCTGCGGTCTCTTTTACGACCACATTGGGAATGAGTGCATCGAGTCCCTTGCCAAGTCCCTTTCTTGCCATAATTTCCTCCGATAATTAATTACACTTGATATTTATTCACCTGCGAATAATGCTTCTACTTCTTTTGCCAGATTCATGTATGCGATCGCACCACTGCACTTGGGATCGTATACGGTAATGGGCTGTTCAAAAGAAGGAGCTTCGGACAGCCTGATATTTCTGGGGATCTTTGCTTCGAATGTATGATACTTTACGGTGTTTTTTACGTTTTCTACAACATCGTTGGAAAGGAGAGTTCTTCCGTCATACATGGTAAAAAGAATTCCCGTAAGATCAAGTGTGGGATTCATTCTGCTTCTGACCAGGTTAATGGTCTCGATGACCTGACCGAGACCTTCGAGTGCAAGGAACTCACACTGTACCGGAACAATTACTCCGGTAGCTGCTGCCATGGAGTTTACGGTGGTAAGACTTATGGCAGGAGGACAGTCTATAAAAATATAATCATATTCGTCTTTTATAAAATCAATTTCTCTTCTGAGGATGAGGTTTGCCTTGTCCTTGCCGGCCATCTCAATCTCGACCGCACCGAGATTTACATTGGCAGGAACGATTGATACGTTCTTGGCTACATCCTTGATTATAGCCTCGGACAGAGTGCACTCCTCGAGCATGACTTCATAGATGGTATTTTCCACTTCGTTCTTGTTGACACCGAAGCTGCTGGAAGAATTTCCCTGAGGGTCCATGTCTATAAGAAGGACCTTCTTTCCGAGTTCCCCGAGTGATGCGGAAAGGTTTACTGCTGTACAGGTCTTGCCGACCCCGCCTTTTTGATTGGCAATCGCTAAAATTTTGTTCATACTTACCCCTTTTTCAATTTACGGACAGTGGTTATTATATCACGAAATGTTCCACGTGAAAAACAAAACTATATATACGACAGGTTTAATTTTTTATTTCTTTTTCCGGATTGATGCTGCTGCCCAGTAACGAACCTATCGAATACAACAGATCCTGTTTTTTCAACGGAAGATTATTCAGGCTGATCCTTATTATCCTGTCGTCTGACAGGAATTTAATTTCATAATCTCCGCCGCAGATGTTCACTCCCTTTTTATCCTCATAAGAGGCAATTCTTGTCTCTTTGATCTTCTCCATTACTTTGTCGTAAACCGACCTTTCGGATAAAAATGCGTGATGGGTCTCAGAACATCCCGGCTGCATATTGAACTTATGTATCTCATAGTTTCCTGTATCTTCGTTCAGAAACAGAACAGTTTCATCATGTCCGTCTCCGGCTGCGGTAGCCGGAATCTTCCGGCAGCAATCGACCAGCAGTTTCAGCCGGACTTCCTGCATTTTTACAGGCGGCTCATCACCCATTCCGTATGCCGGGGACTGCGGAGCTTTGGGAGACTCCATTCCAAAAGCTACAGGCGGCTGAGAGTCCGATCCGGTAACAAAGTTACGGGGAGTCCCATATCTCATAGCCCCGCACTCGGGGCAGAACTTAGCATCGCTCGCCATTTTAGATCCGCATTCAGAACAAAAATTGACTATGTACATGCTCCGCCCTCCGTTTCACGTGGAAAAAAGAGAAATATGAGATTCCGGTTATTCAGGTTTGACCTCAAAGATCAGTGCCACGTTCTTACCTTTTGAATCTATACCTTCTGTTTCTATCCTGTCTTCATTAAAAAGAATGGTAACAAGTCCTTCTTTTCTTTTATCCAGAAGAATATATCTGTCACCGGCTCCGTCGATGATAACAGCAAATGTGATCCTCTGTTTATTTATCAGGTAAGGATAATTTGTCCTGTACGGCAATTCCCAGATTTTACCTTCAACTCCGATGGTTAATAACTGGTTTTGAACATATTCACTATCCGGGGTGAATCCATTCTTCTCGATATAGCCATAGAATTTTTTGTTGTTATTGTAGTCCTGGACTGCCGTACAGATCATCATCCAGGGACCGGGATCAATAAGGCAGATAAGAGCCAGAGGTTTAAATGTAGATATCAGACCCCCGATAAGAAGGAAGATCATTCCGACAAACGGAACACCGGATATGAAATGATCTGATTTACTGCTCTCATATGCCGCACCATAAGTCATGATCACAAAGAACAGTCCTATGCCGATCAGGATAATGGATAATGCATTTGTGGTGATGAATTGCTGCATACGTATTAAAGGGTATATTTATATTCTCTATATATAGTGGTATAAAAATATGTCGATGTGAAACCTTTTTCAAAAACCACTATTAATTGTTTCACGTGAAACATACCACCCCAAAATCTAGAAAATGTTTCACGTGAAACATTAGAATCTTGTATCAGTATATTAGGAAGAAATTCGGAATAACAATATATGGTATATAAGTCCTACCCTATCACAAGGGTTTCTTGGAAGGAGTTCCGGGTTTTCTGGGATACGTCTTCGGGCAGGGTCCGTTCTTTGAAATGATGACCAGATCCCTTACCATATCACTGTCCGGAAGGGTGAACTCATCCTCTTTTACAACGGATGAATTAAGAACAGATAATGCGTGAGCGGAAGCTTCCACCTCCGATGATCCCTTGTCGGATTTATAAGCTACAAATATACCGCCCTCTTTTACGAAGGGTAAACAGAGTTCACACAGAACGGGAAGATTTGCCACGGCACGGGAAACACAAATATCATACTGCTCTCTCATGGATGAAATATGTCCGGCTTCTTCCGCACGTCCATGATAAGTAAAAATATCTTTCAATCCGAGTGCAGATATTACCTCCTCCAAAAAGTTCAATCTTTTTTGCAATGAATCGAACAGGGTAATATTCAACTCGGGAAAAATGATCTTCAGAACCATACCGGGGAATCCTGCACCGGTACCTACATCGATCACTGATTTTTTTCCGGACATATCAATATCCCTTACAATGGTAACCGAATCAATGTAGTGTTTTACTATCACCTCATCGAATTCTGTTATGGCGGTAAGGTTGAGTGACTTATTGGTCTCTGTCATCATCTCATAATATGTATCGAGCTGCTTTATCTGATCGTCGGATACAGATATGCCATACTGAGACAGATATGAAATTAATTTAGAATAATTATGCATAGATTTATGACACTCGTGTCATTTTATTATACACCGAGTTTTTGTCTGTTGATCTTTTCAAGGTAAACGAGAAGCACAGATATATCGGCAGGTGAAACTCCGGATATACGCGAAGCCTGTCCGACGGATACGGGTCTGAATTCCTTCAGGTGCTGTCTTGCTTCAATGCGAAGCGAAGGAACATCATCGTAATCAATATCTTCGGGGATGAGCTTAACTTCAAGTCTCTCCTGTTCCTTTACCTGTTTTTCCTGACGCTTGATATATCCTTCATAACGGATTTCAATCTGTACCTGCTCGGTAACATCATCCGGAAGAAGCGGTCTTTCGGGATCGAGAGGTGCAAGCTTTTTGTAATCAAGCTCCGGTCTGCAAATAAGAGATGCAAGTGAAGTTGCGGTGGAAAGCGGAGCGGAACCTATCGATTCAAGATACTTACATGTCTCACTTCCCGCTCCGAGCATGACGCTCTTTAATCTTTCTATCTCCGCATCTATGGATTCTTTTTTCTTTAATATGCCGTTATAAACTTCATCGGAAATAAGACCGATGCGGTGTCCGTACTTTCTGAGTCTGAGATCCGCATTGTCCTGTCTTAGGAGCAATCTGTATTCCGCTCTCGATGTCATCATACGGTAGGGCTCCCTGTTATCCTTGGTCACAAGGTCATCTATGAGAACACCTATATAACTTTCACTTCTTTTGAGTACAAGGAATTCTTTTCCGAAGATCTCCATTGCGGCATTTACTCCGGCAACAAATCCCTGTGCCGCTGCTTCTTCGTATCCGCTGCTTCCGTTGAACTGACCGCCCGCAAAAAGCCCTCTTATCTTTTTGAACTCGAGATGAGGATACAGGCACTTTGCGTTGATGCAGTCGTATTCGATTGCATAAGCGTTTCTTACAATCTTGCAGTTCTCCAGTCCGGGAACGGTGCGGTACATAGCAAGCTGCACATCTTCGGGAAGTGATGAACTCATTCCGTCGACATACATCTCATCCGTATATAATCCTTCAGGCTCGATGAAAACCTGATGTGATTCCTTCTCGGAAAATTTTACGACCTTGTCTTCTATGGAAGGACAGTACCTGGGACCGGTACCTTCGATGATCCCCGCATATATCGGAGATCTGTCAAGGTTAGCCCTGATAATGTCATGGGTTTTCTGATTGGTATGTGTTAGCCAGCATGAAACCTGTTCTTTCTGTACAGTCGCAGGATCCGTGGAAAAGGAAAAAGGAACGATAACCTCATCACCCTTCTGCTCTTCCATCTTGGAAAAATCAATTGTCTTTCCGTCCATTCTGGCGGGTGTTCCGGTCTTGAAGCGTCTGAGCTCGACTCCGGCATTCCTCAATGAATCGGAAAGATGAGTCGCTGCCTGAAGTCCGTTGGGTCCCGTGTAGGTAATTGACTCACCGGTAAGACATCTTGAATTCAGATAAACTCCGGTACAGAGTACAACGGCTTTGCAATTGTATCTGGCACCGGTCTGTGTCACTACACCGGTCACGTATTTTTCATACGATCCGTTCTTTTCATCCGAAGGAATCTCTTCCCAGAGAAGCTCGCAGACCTCGGCCTGTTTGATCGTAAGATGCTCCTGGGATTCGAGGACCTTTCTCATAGATCCCGAATAATCCCTTTTATCCGCCTGTGCCCTGAGTGAATGGACCGCAGGACCCTTTGATGTATTGAGCATCTTGCTCTGGATAAATGTCTTGTCGATATTCTTGCCCATCTCTCCGCCGAGAGCATCGAGTTCCCTTACCAGATGACCCTTGGAAGATCCTCCGATATTGGGATTACAGGGCATGAGTGCGATACTGTCGACACTTACGGTAAAAACAACAGTCTCAAGTCCGAGTCTTGCACATGCAAGTGCGGCCTCGCATCCCGCGTGACCCGCTCCGACTATCGCAACATCAATATTAAATTCCGCACCTCTGCATTTAAGATCCATGTTATTTGCCCATACAGAATTTAGAAAAGATCTCATCGGCAAGATCATCTCCGAGTTCTTCGCCTATGATGAGTCCGAGTTTTTTATATGCATTGTAGAGATCTCCGCAGTAAACATCGATCTCCACACCCGAAGCTATTCCTTCTTTTACACCTTTCAGACTTTCAAGCGCATCGGCCAAAAGTTCTTTATGTCTGAGCCCCGTGATGACAACATCCGACTTTGATGTTATATCACCGGACAGGAATCCTGCTCTGACAGTACGCTTCAGATCTTCAAGTCCCTGTCCTCCCGAAGCGCTCATGATAATGCAGGGATATCTGTCGAAAAATTCTTCTTTGGTAAGAGCGGAAATTTCCTTTTCCGCGGATTCCTTCAGATGATAGTAAACATCATCGGGTCTTACCATAAGCGTCTTATCCGCTTTATTTAGTATAATGATAAGTTTCTTCTTATAAACCGCAGAAAAGATCTGCATTATTTCCGTAGTAAGATATTCGGATCCGTCTATCATAAATAGTATAAGATCCGCATTTTCCGCAGCACTTAAGGCTCTCTTTGTTCCGATCGATTCAATTACATCCTCGGTATCCCTGATGCCTGCGGTATCGGTAACCTTAAGAAGTATATCATCAAGACTGACATACTCTTCTATCGTATCTCTTGTTGTTCCGGGAATATCGGAAACTATGGCCCTGTCATGACCCGTAAGAAGATTTAAGAGAGATGATTTACCGGAATTGGGACTTCCGACTATGCAAGTGGATATTCCTTCCCTTACAAACTTTCCCGAATCATAGGATCTTATCATTTCGGTAATCTTATCCGATATATCATCAACGGTCTCAGATAATTTCTCTTCATATCCCGTAAGATCGTAATGCTCGGGATCGTCTATCGCAGATTCGATATATGCCGTCTCATAGAGGATCTTTGCCCTCAGATCCTTTACGGCTTCGGAAACCCTTCCTGACATCTGATCCCTGGAAGCCCTGAGCGCTCCTTCAGATCTGGATGAGATGAGATCCATTACGGCTTCCGCCTGTGCAAGATCCATTTTGGAATTAAGAAAAGCTCTCTTTGTAAACTCACCGGGTGCGGATAGAACGGCGCCGTGAGATACTACAAGATCCAAAACTTTTTTCAAAAGAAAAACTCCGCCGTGGCACTGGATCTCGACGGTATCCTCTCCCGTATATGAATGAGGAGCCTTGTAGAGTAATACTATACACTCATCCAGTATCCGGTCCGAATCAAAGACATAGCAATGCCTGAAAGAACCTGCTTCCATCTTGTCCAAAACAGATTCTTTCTTTTTATCAAACAGTATTTCCGAGCATATCCCTATCGCATCCGGGCCGCTGACCCTGATGATACCTATTCCGGATTCGGAAAGTGCGGTCGAGATCGCTGCAATTGTTTTCTGAAGATTATCGGTCATTTCAAATAATAAAGGCCACAGCAGTCGCCATGGCCCTTAACACAAATACTTATTCAGCCATTTAAGACTAAGATCAATACCTCTTGCCTCTGCGGCCGCGGTTATAATCACCGGTAGGCTTTACTCCGTCCTTGAGCGCTACGATGATATGTCTGTCCACACCTTCACCTTCACTGTAGGTATAAACATATTTGTTATCCTGAAGTGCGGAGTGGATGATCCTTCTTTCATAAGGATTCATAGCCTCGAGCTCATAAGGACGTCCGGTACGTTTAACCTTGGAAGATACATTCTTTGCGAGATTTTCAAGAGTTGCTCTTCTTCTCTCCCTGTAATCCTCGGTATCAACCTTGACTCTGATAT
>JAEEGH010017196.1_pt1 | contig 15455 bp, 18 predicted proteins | sample 9134181 | NCBI WGS metagenome assembly JAEEGH01 (sample SAMN16246544, study PRJNA631951) | gut metagenome | biome: gut microbiome; feature: rumen; material: DP-attached | host: Bos | place: Iran: Karaj | collected 2018-10 | reverse complement strand
GTGAAAAATGGCTGAGGACAACTTTCTCTGTTGGCCGAAGACATTTTCCACGGGAGTGTCTGATATTTTCTCTACAAATATGCATTATAATTTTGGAGGCCTTTTATGTACCTTGGTGGCATTGATATATATTATCTTATTCTGGTTTTACCCGCAGCTCTTTTAAGCATTTTTGCATCAACACTTGTAAAAACCCGTTATGCAAAATTTGACAAGATGATGGCTTCGCGCGGTGTCAGTGGTGCCCAGGCCGCCCAGATTCTTTTAAAAGCAAACGGAATAACAGATGTTCGTATTGCCCACATAGGCGGTAAGCTCACAGATAATTACAATCCGCAGAAAAAGGTTCTGAGCCTCAGTGATTCAACCTTTGCAAGCCGTTCTGTTGCTGCCATTGGTGTTGCAGCCCACGAAACAGGACATGCCATTCAGCACAATGTTGGTTATGGTCCACTCATCTTACGCCCTATGCTTGTTCCTGTAGCAAACTTTGGTTCCCGCTTTGGACCAAGTCTTGCAATAATAGGTATTATTCTTGGAGCCGTTGCCAGCCTGGAACAATACATTCCTATTTTTCAGTTGATAACAGATATAGGTCTTTTGCTTTTTGGTGCATCAATGCTTTTTTATCTTGTAACTCTGCCGGTAGAATTCAATGCCTCCCGTCGTGCCTTGAAAATTCTTAAAGAAACAAATACCCTTGTTTCAAAAGAAGAAATCAAAGCTGCCCGCAAGGTTTTGTCTGCCGCAGCGTTGACTTATGTTGCATCAGCGCTTACGGCGATTGGATCCTTCTTAAGGCTGCTGCTTATTGCAAACAGCAGACGCAGCAGAAGATAATTAAATTCAGATAGATTAAAATTCTTTCTCAAGAAATGCTTTTTTCCATTCCAGCAGTTCTTCTTTTGTATATATGATTGAACTGTTGGAAAATTTAGCATGAAAATCTATTAAATCTATAACACCAAGAATCTTAAAAATTCTTTTTATGTGTTTTTTGACTGTGGGTGTAGCAATTCCCAATGCTCCTGCAATCCAGTCGTATTTTTGTCCTTCTTTAAGATAGCGGATTATAGTTTTGTCTTGGTCAGATAATTCTTCATATTGTGTTAAATCAAGAATGCTTGGAATAGCTCTGTTTTTCAAAGTAGAAAATTGTTTTTGAATTAAGATAGCACAAATGCCTGTTATAAAAATAGCCGCTAAATGCGATAAAAGTGAAAGAATAAAAATGTTTAACCCAAAACGTATTTGAGTAGTAAGTGCGATTATATAAGAAAGGACTAGAAAAGATATTTTCAGAGATTTTTTCTTTGTAAAGAATCCTCTTATATTTAGAGTAATAATACACAACATGAGCATAAACATAGGAATTAGATTTTGGCTGTCTGCAATTAGAATTTCAATCATGTATACAAAACTCATTAATGAAAAGAATTCCAACCTTTCTGGTTTTAATATAATTAGAAAAAAAAGAATAGTACAAATAAAATTTAAAAAAATACTTTTGTACAGTTCTATTTTAGGATTATCTTCAGAAAAACCATATTTGAATATGATAAAGAGCTTATGAGTGCAAGAAAAAAGCAATAGAATAATGCCTAGAATTCCAATGATTCTGAATAGTTTTTTATATTTTGATGAAAGGTTATTATCTGACATATAATTACCAATATCCAGCTGTATCTAAATATGGAAACATAATAATGGAATCCAAGTTTGGACATTCAATCTTTTTCAAGACAGACACGATTTCTTTCTTTTTTGATTCGTAATTCCATCTTCCACTGGCAATAGGATTGTATACTTTGTTTAAAGCATCTTCCCTTTTTGATTTGTTATATCCTTCCAGCATAATCAAAGCAAGTAGATACATCCCATGTTCAATGATATCCAGATTTCCACCCTCGAAGGTAGAAATAAAATCCAATCTATGAAGAATATTTACATCATCAATTGGTTGATGAGAGCAATATTCTTGGAACCCTCGTTTTTCCATAACATAAAGTCCTAGATGAGCAATTGCAGTTTTTTCTGGTTCATAACAATCTGCTTCAAAAGGAATAGACGCAATAAGTTTTGCAGTTTTTGAAAGAGCAAACTGTTTAGTTTCTTTTTTAGTAAACCTAAATACTTTTGAAGTTTCCTCCACAAGATATTCCCAAGGTAAATCTTTTTTGTTCTCATCTGAAATTTGATAAGCTAGATTTGTTGTCATATATAACCTCCAAATACTAATTTTATTTAATTATATCATATACTTTGGGATATTTTGCATATACCTTGGTATATTTTGATGAATTTTGAGTTGTTTTTTGAAAATTTCTATGTTATAAGGCAGATGATGTACATCAAAAAAAGTAATAGGAGAAATTAATAATGAAAAAACTACATTTTGTTGTCATGATGATAGTTATGGGATTGTTGATGTGTTCTTGTTCAGATAATCTAACCAAAACAAATAGTTTTGAAGATTCTTTGAATCATGAGAATTTCGGAAATCATTCTATAACAATTCAGAAAGTTGGAGATGGATTCAAAATCATCGGTGATTATTCTGTTGAGCAAATAGATCATTATATTGATATGGCAAAATATATTGATAAAGAGCTTTGTTTAGCAGAAGGAGAATCATTTATAATTTTATTAGAGGATTTTGAAGAAGGTAATACTCGTTATTGTACAGGGGGACATGATCTCTATTCGACATCTATGAGATGGATTACTCAGCATACTGTAAAAATTGGAGATGATTATTGGTTGTGTTATGTTTATGCCTTTACATATAAATGTAAAAAGTGTGACTATTTCACAACGGTTATAGTTCATACTTTACAGCATTAATCATTATAATATGGGAGTATGATAATCATTTATTAAAATTTTTGTCATACTTCCGTGTCTTAGGAGAAATAAAATGAAGAAATTATTACTTTTTATGTTAATGTTGGAACTTTCTTTAAATTTAATAGCACAAGAGTATATTCCGATATATGAACAATCGTTTTATAATTCTGATATACCAGTTTATATTGATAATATTTCTGTATACCCTGTTTTATTGCCTGGCAAAGTTTTAATAGAAAAGAATGTGTATGTGGAACTGGAAAAACTGTATCCAGCAGAAATAGAACAATTAAAACAGAATGGCATTGATTTGTCTATTCATTCTAAAACATACTTTGTCGAAATGAAAGGTTATGCTCGACTTGTGATTTCTGATGAAGAAGATAATATAGTATGTTCTATTGAAATTGAAAATGCTTTACCACCACCAGTATATATTCCCTAATTCTTATTTCTTTCTTTCCTGAATAGGCACGTAGTCGCGTTCTTTGGAAACGTTCTTGTAGGCTGGACGGTAGATTCTTCCGCCGCTTACAATTTCCTCGATGCGGTGTGCTGACCAACCTGCAATACGAGAGATTGCGAAGATTGGAGTGAACAGCTCGCGAGGAATGTTGAGCATTGAATAAACAAGGCCTGAATACATATCGACGTTGGCACAAATGCTCTTGTCTGATTTATGAACTTCCTGAATGATTGCAGGAGAAAGCTTTTCAATCATATCGTAAAGAGCAAGTTCTCTCTCAAACTCTTCGCCTTTCTCTTTTGCAAGCTTCTTTGCCTTTGCCTTGAGCAAAACTTCACGAGGGTCGCTGATTGTATAAATTGCGTGGCCCATTCCATAAATCAAACCTGAACGGTCGCCTGCTTCTTTAAGGGCAATTTTCTTAAGATAGTTGCCTACTTCTTTTTCGCTTGTCCAATCCTTTACGTTTGCCTTGATGTCATCCATCATTTCCATAACCTTGATGTTGGCACCACCATGACGGCGTCCTTTAAGAGAACCAACTGCGGCGGCCATTGCAGAATATGTATCTGTGTCGGCAGAAGAAACAACGTGAACTGTCAAAGAAGAGTTGTTACCACCACCATGCTCTGCGTGAAGAATGAGTGCAAGGTCAAGAGTTTCTGCTTCGAGTCTTGAGTAAGTTTTGTCTGAACGGATAAGGCGCAAAAAGTTTTCTGCTGTAGAAAGCTCTGCCTTTGGATTATGAATGAACATACTCTTGTTGTCGTAGTAGCGGCGCTTTGCCTGATATCCGTAAGAAGCAAGTGTAGAAAAACGTGCTATAAGCTGAATACACTGTTTTACAACATTGCCAACGCTGCGGTTTTCAGGATCATCATCGTAAGAATAGCTTGCTAAAACTCCGCGGGCAATCTTGTTCATAATATCGCTTGAAGGAGCCTTCATAATCATATCTTCAGTAAAGTGTTCCGGGAGTGAGCGGCATTCACCAAGGTACTGCTTGAAAGTGTCGAGCTTTTCTTGAGTTGGAAGCTCTCCGAATAAAAGAAGATATGCACACTGTTCATATCCAAACTGCTTATTTTTTTCTGCGTCGTGGATTAAATCTTCTACATTATAACCGCGGTAAACTAAACGTCCTGGAATGGCGATTTTCTGACCATCTTTGATTTCGTAACCAACAACATCACCTATGCGGGTGAGTCCAACAAGAACACCAGTGCCGTTAGCATTTCTTAATCCGCGTTTTACGTCGTATGTTTTGTATAAATCTGGATTTATCGGATCATTGTGAACGGCAAGTTTTTCGAGTCTCTTCAAAAGAGCTGCATCTGAATTTTTTGAAGTCATTTTTTTTTACCCCCATTGGTAAAGTTTGCTTTGCAATGATTCGTTGCATATTTATGAAAGAAAATTGCATAAATATACAATAAAACTTAAATAATATTAAATAATTATACAAATATTAAAGAGTATATTCAATATTTATTCAAAAATTTTATGTTATTTTTCAATAAATCTCTGGGCTGGTGATACTACCCAGATGGCTGTGAGTTCTGTATCGCCTACATTTTCTACAAGGTGAGGGGCTGCAGAAGAATAAGAAACGCTGTCGCCTTCTTCAAGAATGTATTCGCGTGTTCCATAAGTAAGGCGTGCTTTTCCTTTTAAGATAATTCCAAACTCACGACCGATGTGTCCGTATGAACCGCGGTGTGTATGTGAGCCTGCTGGAATCTTGAGTACATATGATTCAAAAGAGCTTTCCTTTGCAGAATCTGCCGGGCGTGCAAGCTCTTCGTAAATAATGTCGTCTTCAAACATAGAAGGGCGCTCCCCTGAACGGATAACTGTTACAGGGCGTTCCTTTCTGTATTCTTCAAAGAGGAATTCAAGGTTTATGTCCAGAACATCGGCAAGGGCAAGCAATGTATCAATTGCAGGAGAAACGTGATTTCTTTCTATCTGAGAAACAAGACTTTCACTAACTCCGGCCTTCTGCGCAACTACCTTTAAAGTATAGCCTTTGTGTTCGCGTACGCTGCGGAGTTTTTCACCAAAATGATATGGGATTTTTTTATTCTGCTGATCCTGTTTTTCATCATTATTTTGATTTTGCGAAGGTGTCATTTTTTTGCTTCTCCTTGTTCTGCTCTGTTACAAATTGAATGAAGTAATCTTCCAGAGTTTTGTGAGGCCCGTTTAATTTGAGTCTTGTACGGGAACGGGCGTTATCTCGTCTGACTGTATATTTTGCGTAGAAGTCGCGGTAATCAAGTCCGGCATCCGATTTTACGTGTTCGCCAAGGAACTTTGAAACTTCATCACGGCCAATTGCTGGGATGCCTTTTTCTTTAAGGATTGTTCGCAGTGTATTAATCTGTTCGTAGGAAATGCCAAAAAGGAATTCCTCCATGGCCTGCGAAACTCCCTGGTCTCCCATCTTTTGTTTGATGAATGCAATCCACTGGTCGTCCATCTGCATAGAAATGAGCAGGAGTTCGCTTGTTCCCATCATTGTTCCAAAGGCTGGAGCAAGGCGTCGGCGTGCCATCCATACAGATTCCAATACGGGTGCTACCTGGGCACTTCCCTGATCGTTCCAGTGCTCCCAGAGAAGCAGGAGAGACAGGGCCCATTCGCGGCGGTAGTCCATTGGCTGTGATGTATCGCGGATTAGATTTAAGTATACGTCTTCGATAAGCAGGGAATACATTGAAGTTACTGTTTCTGTATCAAAGGCTTTTGAATAAGATTTGAGTTCCGGAATGTGATGTGTATATTTTGCAAAGCTTGAGAAGGTGTGCATTTTTGCAACAAGGAGGCCTTTTCCAAGCATTGCTTTTGACGGAAGCTGAAGTGTTGAGTCGCCCGCATCCTGGTGATCTATAAGAGAATCTATTAAGGAAGTAGGGGTGCGTGTTCCGCCGATAAGTTCGTGTCGTTCAAGCAGCGACGGGAATTTTGCAACAGATTGTGCAAGCGACTCTAAAGCATCAAGACGCTCCTGAAAACTTGCTGCCTTTTCGGGGTTCACCTGTTTTATCAGAGGCATTACTTCCTGAATGAGTTGCTTTTGCTTTGTAGTCAGCATCTCGGCTTTTTCGTTTCGTTCAGGGCTCTGGCTCTGTTCGTCAAAAAAGGTACTGAGATCTACCTGTTCAAAATCATTCTGCTGCATAAAAATTAACTTTAATTATACTGCATTTCTTCATTTTTTTAAATAGTTCATTTGCATTGTATTTTTATAAAATAATGGCTGCGGCAAGGATTCCGGCTCCAAGGATCACAAAAACAATGTCTCGGAAATGAATTTTATATGATTTGCTGCAGCTTTTTCGTGTGCGGAAGTAAAATCCCCGGAGTTCTGCGGCTGTTGCAGTAGATTCAATTTTTCGAACAGAAGAAATGAGTAGTGGGAAACAAAGTGGTAAAATCATTCCAAGCTTTTTGAAAGGATTTTTTACTTCAAAATCTACGCCGCGGGCCTGCTGACTTTCTATGATTCCGCTCATTTCTGTTGAAAAAATTGGGATAAAGCGGATTGCACTTGTAAAGGTAAATGCATATTTATATGGAATATGAAGATATTTTACAAGTGTATTTGAAAGATCGTTGAGGTTTGTAACAGAAATCAAAATAGAAAGAGGCAGGGTTGCTCCCATAAGGCGCAGAACAAGGAGAATGGCCTTTTGAAAGGCGATGTCTGTGAGGGCAAAAGAACCAATCATGAAAACTGGTTCGCCTTTTCTTATTACAAGCAGCTGAAGAATAAAAAGGAAGATTGACATTTTGATAAGGCCTTTGAGGATTCCAAAGGTGCGGCCGAGTAATCCGTTGCGGTCTTTTCCGTTTCCAACAAGGCCCATAAGAATATTAAACAGGATGATTCCTGCAAGGTAATAATAATTTGATGAACAGAAGGAAGCTGCACAAATTAAGATTGAAACAAAGATTTTTACAAGCGGATGCATTTTGTGCAGAACAGAGCTGCCTGGTAAGTAATCTAAAAAGCCTTTCATTATTTTGCCTCCTGTGTTTCTTTAATTCGTGCAATAAGTTCGTCGTCTGTGAAAATGCCTTCAAAGCCTGGACCAAGCAGTTTTGCAACCTGTGCAATCTGTGGTGGGAGAAGGCGTGCTTTATTTAAGAGCGTGTCGTCGTTGAGTACCTTTCGGGCCTGGCCTTCGCCAAGAATCTCGCCGCGGTTCATTACAATAATCTTTTTTGCAAAGTCAAGAACAACTTCCATATCGTGGCAAACCATAATTACAGTTGTTCCGTTTTCGTTGAGCTGTCGGATTTTTTCCATTACTTCCATACACTCGCGATAATCAAGGCCTGTTGTTGGTTCATCAAGAATTAAGATTTCCGGGTTCAAAGCGATGAGACATGCAAGACAAAGTCTCTGGCGCTGTCCACGGCTCATGTTAAATGGTTCTGTGTCTGGGTTGAATCCAAACTCCTTGATTGTATTTTCTACTCGGGTATTTATTTCGGCTTCCGGAACTTTATTGTTGCGCAAGCTGAAAGCTATTTCTTCGCGAACAGTTCCGCAGCAAATCTGGCGGTCCGGATTCTGGAACAAAAATCCGATGTGTTTTGCAAGGTTGCTTACTTTTTCTTTTTTTGTATTTTTATCAAGCACGAGTACGTCGCCTGCGCTTGGTTTTAATAGTCCGTTACAAAGTTTTGAGAAGGTTGATTTTCCTGCACCATTAGATCCGATGATTGCAGTAAAGTCGCCTTTGTGAATATTTACGTTTAAGTTTTTAACGTTTGCAGTTTCGTTGTAAGAAAAGCTGACGTTCTGGAAGGAGAGAACGGTGTCGGAAGATTTCTGTGCTTCGACAGGCTCTGCAACCGCAGTATGAAGGGCCTTTGTTCCCATTGCCTTTTTTACAATCTGTGCCGCTTCATTCGCATTAAGACAAATGCGTCCTTCGCCGGTGCAATCAGCGGGCAGAAGGTTTTCTTTTTCCATTTTGCCGGTGAGTGTAAGAACACGCGGACAGTTGATTCCGGCTTCTTCCATTTCTTTTTGATGTGTGAGTGTGCTGCGGATTTCGCCGTAGTGAACGCATGTTCCTTTTTCAAGTACAATGAGCTTTTTTACAAACTCGCAAAGAAGCATGATTTTTTGTTCGGCAATTACAATTGTAATTCCTTTTTCTTCATTGAGTTTTTTGAGCAGCGCAAAAATCTGTACAGAAGAGGCTGGATCAAGTTCGCCTGTTGGTTCATCAAGAACTAAGATTTGTGGCTCTAATGCAAGGATTGCTGCAAATACAACCTTTTGTTTCTGTCCGCCACTGAGTGTAGAAATTTCTCTGTGACGAAGCTCGCTTATGCCAAGGGTTTCCAGGGCAGAAGTGATTCTTTTTTCAATCTGATCTGCAGGAATACCAAAGTTTTCCAACCCAAAGAGGATTTCGTCTTCTACAAAATATCCTGTGAGCTGACTTTCAATATCCTGAAATACAGAACCAACTTTAAGAGCAAGCTTTCCCGCATCAACATCAAAGGTGTCGTCGCCATCTACTTTTACACTGCCATAAAAATCGCCGGTGTAGTGGTGTGGAATAAGCCCGTTTATACAGTTGCAGAGTGTCGTCTTTCCCGCTCCAGATTCCCCGATGATGCCCACAAATCCGCCTTTTTCAATTTCGAGTGTGATGTTTTCCAGTGCGTTATGTTTGCTGCCTGTATACTTAAAAGTCAGTTCCTGTATTTGTATCATTTCTCTAGTCCTGTGTGATTATTCTGCCTTTGTTTCTGTTTCTTCTGATTCTTCAACGATTGGCTTTTTCAAGGCTTTCATAAGTGGTACATAAAGTGCACCAACGATGATTGCATTGAGTGTTGCAGTTCCAAGAACGATAGGAATATAAGCAACAAGAGCTGATTTATCAGAGTTGATAACTACGAACAAAAGAACAGTGTAAAGTCCACCAGAAATTACAGTACTGATGAATGTAATTACTGCTGTCAAAGCAACTTTCAATCCCTTTGATTTTGCAGGGATGTAAATAAGAAGTCCCATTGCAAGGGCGCCGGCTGCTTCTGAAGCAAAGTTCAAATATGGTGTACCTGGGAAGAACTGGCAGATTGCACCAGCAAGAATACCAATTATCAAACTGTAGTAGAACTTTGGTCTGATAAGAGCAATTGCCATACAGTACATAGCAATTACAAAGTTAGGCTTCATACCAGCAATGTTGATGAAAGCTCCAACAAAAAACTTTAATACTGCACCAGCAGCCAAAAGAACTGCAGTAAGAAGCAGATCCTGAAGATTAATACCTTTTTTTTCGGTTTGTTTTAATTCTCGTTTTTCCATTTTTTTCTCCTGAGTAAGGCCGCTGGCGGCCGGTGATTAATAGCAAAGCGTTAAAAAAAATGCGAAAGCATTTTTTAGCTTTACCACATTAAAATACAAGATGATATCTGTTCTCGTCGCGCGTTACTATTAACAGTATCGTCTCTTGTTACTGCGAATAGTAACATAGATTATTTGTTTCTGTCAATAGAAACATCAAAAAAAATGTGAATTTTCGCAAAAAAAAGCCAAAAAAGCATAAATTCAGGGTGTTTTGGAATGTAATTTATGCTTCTGGAGTTCAAAAAGGCATAGTTGCACCAGGTTTTGGCCTTTTTTGGCTGTTTTTCCCTCTTGAATAGACGAAAAAAGGGGATTTTTTCCAATAAAAGACAGGTTTTCCCTGAAAAACGATGGAGATCTGTTGTTAAAAGCATAAATTTGAGTGATTATATGGAGGAATTTATGCTTTTTGGGCGATTTTACTGTAAAAAGGCGTTGTCGCGGGGGCGTTGTGGGGGTGCAACCCCCGCATTGGGGGTAGCGGAAAAGACCGGAGGGCGTGCCCGAGGACTTTGGAGCGCAGGGGGCCGCCCCCTCCTTATTTTTTTTGTTTCTTTTTGTAGAAACAACTTGACACATCTATTCTTCTGTGTTACTGTATATAGAAACGACAACATAGAGGCCCTTCGACAAGCTCAGGGACCGCATTATAAAGGAGCAATATTATGAAACTTACAGAAACACAACTCGAACAGATCCGCGCTCAGATTCGCCGCGTAAAGGCTTGCGGGAACCCTTTTTATACAGAGCGCTTTAAGAACGTAGAACCGGAAGATATTAAAACACAGGAAGATTTTGAAAAACTGGTGCCTTTCTGCTCTAAGCAGGATTTGCGCGACGCTTATCCTCTTGGTCTTGCAACTGTACCGGAGGAAGAAATCGTGCGCATCCACTCTTCAAGCGGAACTACTGGTTCACCGGTAATTATTCCTTATACAAAAAAAGACGTAGAAGACTGGGCAATCATGTTTGCACGCTGCTACGAAATGGCAGGCATTACAAACAAGGACCGCATCCACATTACACCGGGATACGGTTTGTGGACTGCAGGTATAGGCTTCCAGGCTGGATGTGAACGCCTTGGTGCTATGGCAATTCCTATGGGACCTGGTAACACAGAAAAGCAGCTGCAGATGATGCAGGATTTGAAGTCTACAGTATTGTGTGCAACTTCCTCTTATGCTCTCCTCCTTGCAGAACAGGTAGAAGCACGCGGACTCAAAAACAATATTCATCTTAAGAAGGGTGTAATCGGTTCTGAACGCTGGGGCGAAAAAATGCGCAACCGTATCAAGAACATTTTGGGAATTGAGCTTTTTGACATTTACGGTCTTACAGAATGCTACGGTCCTGGAATTGGTATTAACTGTCCTGGCGAAGAAGGCATCCACGTATTTGATGATTACGTTTATGTAGAAATCCTTGACCCTGTAACAGGCGAACCGGTACCGGAAGGAACTCTTGGTGAAGTAACACTCACAACCTTTGTAAAAGAAGGCGCTCCATTGTTCCGCTTCCGCACACACGACCTTGCAGCTTTTGTTCCTGGTGAATGCAAGTGCGGCTGCAAGTTCCCACGCATCACTCCAATCATGGGACGCAGCGACGACATGGTAAAGGTTAAGGGAAACATCATCTTCCCAAGTACAATCGAAGATGTAATCCGCACAGTTCCTGGAGCTTCAAGTGAATACCGCGCCATCATCGAACACGTAGACGGCAAAGACCAGATGACTGTCATGATGGAAGTAGAAGGCGGCACCGACCGCACCGAAGCAGCCCTCACCATGACCTACAACTTCAAGCAGAAGTACAACATGACTCCAATTGTAAAGGTTGTTGGTGTTGGAGAGCTCCCTCGCAGTGAAAAGAAGACAAAGCGTATTGAAGATAAGAGATTTGAATAGAGAATCTTAAGATTTGTTTATGGGCTCGCTGCCATTCTTGTGGTGGCGGGCCTTTTTTTTGTTTAAAAAGATTTATATAATTGAGACATAGGAGGAAAAAATGAAAAAATCTATTTTTGTAATGCTTGTTTTGGGGTCTCTTCTTGGATGTAAGACAGAACCTCCTGAGCCGCCGGCACCACCGGAGACTACGGAACTCAATGGGGCAACTTATGAGCTGGAATTTTCGGATGACTTTGAGACAAATAGAATTGTTTCTACCTGTTTTGACGGCAGTAAGCAAACAGGCTGGTGGATATATCAGCAGGATTGGGGAAATGCAAGAGCAGATAATGAATATAAGATTTGGGCATCAAAGTTTAATGATAATGTTGTCTTGGAAGATGGCAAACTGAAACTTACTGTCCGCACTGATCATGATGCAAAAATCTGTTCTGGCGGAGAAGTTTTTTCATACGAACTTTTCCAGCTTAAAGATTCAATGTGGGAAATCCGATTCAAGATTCCAAAAACGACAGATGGAGACTGGTTTGTATTTAATATACAGCCAAGATCAAAAAAAGGAGATTTCCCGCCATATTATGTAACAGACAAGGTATGGACTCAAGAATTTACAGCAATAGAAACAGAACCACGAAGAGGCCGTTATAGAGGGTCTGAATATTTATGGAATGAAGAGCACGAACAGGATCCAAACTATGTAGACTCTTCTGCAGGTAGATATACTGGAGAGTGGGGCTACCCATGGTCATATGTAGAAATGACAGATGATTTTTATGATGTTTGGCATACTTTAAAATATGTTTGGGACAAAAATGAAATCATCGGTTACATGGACGGCGAAGAAGTTTATAGGAAACCAAAATGTGCAGAACTAGAACAGGCCGATGATGATGACTTATACGGAGCCTTTTATCTTGCCGTAGATGTAATTGGCGAATGTGATGGTCCTGTAAATTTAGACATGCCAACCCATAGTTGCTATATTGATTATGTAAAGGTTTGGAGAAAGATTAAAAAATAAAGATTTATTTTCGAAAAAGGAATATCTATGGAACTGAAAACCAGGGACTTAATCCTTCGTCCAATCCGCTTGGGTGACGAAGCTCAGATTCACGAATATGCCGGTGACAAAGAAATTACAATGATGTTCTGGTTGCCTAACGACACTTTTGAAGAAACCTGCGATTTTGTGCGGCGCAATGATGACGAATGGAAGCGGCCGTTTGACCAGATAGAAGACTTTGAGTTTGTAATTACACTCGACGGCAAAATCATTGGAGGTTGCGACTGCGACCTTAGCCACAGCGAAGATCATTCTTATGCAACACTTGGTTGGATAATAAATAAAAACTACAGGGGCAAGGGTTATGCCAGCCAGGCAGGCGCTGCCCTCATAGACTTTGCCTTTACCAATCTTAAAATTGACCGTATCCTGGCCCAGTGTGACTGCAAAAATGCCGCCTCCTTTGGCGTTATGAAAAAAATTGGCATGCGCTGCATTGACGACAAGGGGACAAGAACGTATCCTAAAACAGGAATCACTTCCGGCGAGTTTACATGCCAGATTACCCGCGCGGAATGGGAAGCTCTGAAAAAATAAATTCTACAATTCGTGCACGATTTTTTGCAACTGGTGTTTTCTTTATCAATATCTGTGAAAATGTGATATCATAACAGTATAACTTACAAAAAGAGAGGTATACATATGGGAAGCGATATCATTGAAGAAGTAGAAGTAAGACCTGATGGTTCTAAAAAAATCGTAAAGCGGTCGGTAGAAAAAGGCATTTCCTTTGGATCCGCACTTGCTATGGTAATAAGTTTTGTAACCTGGAAGTCTGTCGGCTGGGCAATAATCCATGGACTTTTTGGCTGGGTTTATGTGGTTTATTTTATGATAAAGTACAGATAGGATAAAAAAAGCACGATGCAAAAAACATCGTGCTTTTTTATGCCCTTCGACCAGCTCAGGGACCGCGGGTTTTATGCCTGCAAAGCAGTTACTGCAACTGTTGCAACAATATCATCCACGTTACATCCGCGGCTCAAGTCGTTGAGTGGTTTGGCAAAGCCCTGGCAAACTGGACCAATGGCCATCCAACCGCCCATACGCTGACAGATTTTGTAACCGATGTTTCCGGCGTTGATGTTAGGGAAGATAAATGTATTTGCGTGGCCTGCAACCTTGCTGCCAGGAGCCTTGAGTTCTCCAACTTCCGGGGCAACTGCGGCATCAAACTGGAATTCTCCGTCGAGTGCCAAATCAGGAGCAGCAGCTTTTGCAAGTTCTGTTGCTTTCTGAACTTTTGTAACAGTGTCGTAGTATTTTGCGTCGTTTCCAGAGCCTTTTGTAGAGAAGGAAAGCATTGCTACACGAGGTTCAATTCCTGCAATCTTCTTTGCAGTGTCAGCTGAAGCAACTGCGATATCTGCCAATTCTTCTGCACTTGGTTCAATATTGATTGCGCAATCAGCAAATACAGCAACTCCTTCTGGAACGTACTTGTTTCCACCTTCCGGAGCAACCATGATAAAGCAGCTTGAAACTGTCTTGAAACCAGGAGCAGTTTTAATTACCTGAAGTCCTGGGCGCAAAGTGTTTGCAGTTGAATGGCAGGCACCAGAAACAAATCCGTCTGCATCACCAGCTTTAAGAATTAATGCACCGTACATTGTGTGATCTTTGAGAATTGCGGCTTTAGCGGCGGCAACATCAGCGTATTCAGGTGCACCAGTTTTTTTATTGATTTTTCCTTCACGAGCCTTAAAAAGAAGTTCTGCATATTTATCGGCATTTGCGTCCTTTGCAGGATCAATGATTGTAACTCCACTTAAATCTGCATTGCTTCCACTTGCTTTAATATCTTCATCGCTTCCAATCAAAATAATTTTTGCGATTCCATCTTTAACAATTTTTGAAGCTGCTTCTACAACGCGTTTGTCTTCGCCTTCACAAAGAACGATTGTCTTATTTGCAGCTTTTGCTTTTTTAAGTAAATCTTCAACAAATTTCATAATATACCTCTTCCATAGAATACTACTATGAGAGATTTTTTACAATTGCAATTTATTTTTACTTTTGTCCTTTCTTCAGTTCTTCAAAAATTGCCTTGATTTCATAGATGAAGGAATACAAATCATTAAAAAGCATCTGGTTTCGGGAAGCACAGTCAACAAAGAGATTTACGGTTTCTTTATTTATGTCCTCAGTTTCCTGAACATTTGTAATGATTGAATTTATCTGATTTACATTGTCCGAAATGTGAGAAGCAAAATTTTCAACGCTTTGACTTGCAGCTTCGTTTTTGTTTAAAACTTCTTCGTAGCTTCTAAGTGCGGAATCTGCATTTTTTGTAAGCTGATTGAGGGCAAGGGTATTTTTTGCAGTCTCTTCTTCCATTGTTTTAATGGAATTTTCAAGACGAGCAAGATTTTCCATAATCTTTGCAGTTGTTTTTGCAGTGTTTTCAGAAAGCTTTTTAACCTCATTGGCAATAATTCTAAAACCTGCACCCGCACTTCCTGCATGAGCCGCTTCAATGGAAGCATTAAAAGATAGAAGATTAGTTTGGTTTGAAATCTTTTGAATTTCGACAATAAACTGATTTATTGCACGAGTTTCTTTAATAATATTCTGGAATTTTTCGGTGTATTTTTTGTAGGATGCTTCAGTCTCAGAAATTGAGCTTGTAAGAGTGTTGATTGAATCAGAGATATTGCCCAAACCGGATGCGTTATCTTCTGTCATGGATTGAAGTTTTTGGGTATTTTGCTCCATTTTTGAAGGAGTATAAATGAAATTAGTGAGGATTTCTTTGTGACGTGCAACGGCCTATGTCTGAGCATC
>JAEEGH010017195.1_pt1 | contig 15455 bp, 12 predicted proteins | sample 9134181 | NCBI WGS metagenome assembly JAEEGH01 (sample SAMN16246544, study PRJNA631951) | gut metagenome | biome: gut microbiome; feature: rumen; material: DP-attached | host: Bos | place: Iran: Karaj | collected 2018-10 | reverse complement strand
GAAATTGAAATTTCGGGCAGGCTGACCCAATTTAATCCTTTTAATTTATTGTACTTGCATTATACATGCAAAAGTCTGAGATTACAATGTTTTTTTTGCAAAAAAATATTTTTTTAAAATTGTTGCCAACCCGCATGTCTGATAGGGTCGGCAAGGTGTCGGATTTTGTAAAAAACGAAACTTTTCCCAAAGCCCTTTTTATACAGTTTTGTTTTACATTTGCGTTTTATTGTGCTATAATATTTTTGAAAAAAGTGTTGCAATATTTAATGGTTTGCCGGATTTAGTAAAAAACATTTCATGACTCTGTCAGTGCAACTTTTGGAACTGCATTGTAATATATCAAAGGAAAAATTAAATTATGCAAGGAGGATGATTACCATGGGACTGATCGAACAATCTATGATTCCGCTGAACAAGGCCATTGAGGCGATGAAGCTGGACCCAAGCGCGGCTGCTATCATTGCAGTGCCGGAAAAGACTACGGAAGTGCATATTCCGGTAAAGATGGACAACGGCAAGGTTCAGGTCTTTACGGGTTACCGCTGCCAGCACAGTACCATTATGGGACCGGCCAAGGGCGGCGTGCGGTATCATACGGCAGTCAATATGGACGAAGTGAAAACCCTGGCTTTCTGGATGACCTGCAAGTGCGCAGTGGCAGGCCTTCCCTACGGCGGCGGCAAGGGCGGCATCATTGTGGATGTGACCAAGCTGTCGGAACGGGAACTGGAAGCCCTTACCCGCGGCTACATCGATAAGATTGCCGGTGTTATCGGCGAGAAGAAAGATATTCCGGCTCCGGACATGAACACCAATGCCAAGATTATGGGCTGGATGATGGATGAATACAGCAAGATTACAGGCCAGTATGAACCCGGCTTCATTACCGGCAAGGATATTTCCGTAGGCGGCTCCCTGGGACGTACGGCAGCCACCGGCCGCGGCGTGGTGACGGCTGCCCTGGAAGCCCTGAAAGTGAAAGGCATGAAAGTAAAAGGCGCTACCGCGGCGGTACAGGGCTTCGGCAATGTAGGCAGCTGGACGGCAAAACTGGCTTTTGACGAAGGCATGAAGATCGTGGCCATCTCCGATGTATTCGGCGCTATCTTCAATAAGAAAGGCATCGATCCTTACAAACTGGCGGAATACACTGCTACCAGTAAGGGACACAGCGTAGTAGGTTACCCGGAAGCGGACCCCATTGACAAGGAACTGGTGCTGGAACAGAAAGTGGATGTGTTGTTCCCCTGCGCCATGGAGAACCAGATCACCAAAGCCAACGCGAAAAAGATCAAAGCTGCTATCATCTGTGAAGGCGCCAACGGCCCCACCACTCCGGAAGCCGATGAAATCCTTGACAAGAAAGGCATCTTCGTAGTTCCCGACATCCTGGCCAACGGCGGCGGGGTAACCGTTTCCTACTTTGAATGGGTACAGAACCTGTACCGCTTCTACTGGTCGGAAGAAGAAGTAAAGAACCGCCAGATCGACATGATGGTGAAAGCCTTCAAGGAAGTTCACGACCTGACCCTGGAGTACAAGGTGTCCATGCGTGTAGCCGCTTACATTTCCGCACTGAAACGCCTGGCTGTGGCCATGAAGTTCAGAGGAATGTATTAAGAGCTGAAAATACCCCCCAAAAAACCTGCGCTTTGCGCAGGTTTTTTTATTTGACACTGTTTTCCCCAAGTGATAAAATTTTCTATATATAAAAAATAAGAGGGGGATTTTATTATGGAATACAAATTTGCATCACGCATGGATCGGATGAAGGCGTCTGAGATTCGTGAATTACTGAAACTGACTGCCCGGCCGGATATCATTTCCTTTGCCGGCGGCCTCCCTGCCCCGGAACTGTTTCCGGTAAAAGAAATTGCCCAGGTTTCCCATGACCTGGTATTAAAAGAAGGCCAGAAGCTGCTGCAGTACGCTACCACCGAAGGCCGTCCCACCCTGCGGGAAAAGATTGCGAAACGCATGACGGAAAAATACGGTACCCCGGTCGACATGAACGATATTCTCATCACCACCGGTTCCCAGCAGTGCCTGGACTTTGCCGGCAAGCTGTTCCTGGATCCCGGCGATGTGGTGCTGTGCGAAAGCCCGTCCTATCTGGGTGCGCTGAATGCGTTTAATGCATACCAGCCTGTGTTCAAGGAAGTTCCTACCGACGGGGAAGGCATCATTCCGGAAGAACTGGACAAGATCCTGGCTACCACCCCGAAATGCAAGTTCATCTATGTTATTCCCGACTTCCAGAATCCTACCGGCATCTGCTGGAGCCTGGAACGCCGCAAGAAATTCATTGAAGTCATCAACAAGTATGACCTGCCGGTATTCGAAGACAATCCCTACGGAGAACTGCGTTATCGTGGCGAGAGTTTCCCCACCCTGAAGTCCATGGACACCAAAGGCCTGGTTTCCTTCCTGGGCACCTTCTCCAAAATCTTCTGCCCGGGTCTGCGTTTAGGCTGGATTGCCGGTCCTCATACTATTGTTGAAAAGTTTGTCATGATCAAACAGAGCGCTGACCTGCACACATCCAACTTTGACCAGGGTGTGGCCGATGCCTACATGGACACCTATGATCTGGATGCCCATGTGAAGGAAATCGTGGAATTGTACGGCCATCGCCGCGACCTGATCCTGAAGACCATGGAAGAAGAGTTCCCTGAAGGTGTGGAATTCACCCGTCCTGACGGCGGTCTGTTCCTGTGGGTAACGGTGCCGGAAGGCGTCAGCGCCCGCAAGGTATTTGACAAGTGCATCGAACAGAAAGTAGCGGCCGTAATCGGCGATGCCTTCTATCCCAACGACAAGACCGACCGCAGCATGCGTGTCAACTATTCCTGCATGCCCGACGACAAGATCGTGGAAGGCGTAAAACGCATGGCCAAAGCCATTAAAGAGTGCATGTAAGCTGAATCAACAGGCGCGGGGCTGCCTGATCCCGCAGTCTTTGCCGGTTATACTGTTTTCCCACAATGAAAAGAAACAGATGCATATGCAGAAGAGAAAGAGGTTGACGTTATGCCGTTTATGATCGTAAGCGCTATTGTTGCTGTATTGGTTGCCATTCTGGCTGTCCAGAACTCCATGATGGTAGATCTGACGCTCTTTATGTGGAGCTTCCAGCTGAATCTGGTGCTGGTGGTATTGCTCTCCGTCATCTGCGGCCTGTTGCTGGGGATCGTCTGGGGGCTTACCGTCAAAACGCGCAGCATGTGGCAGACCCGCAAGCTGAATGAACAGATTGCCCTGCTGGAAGACGACAAGCGCATTTTACGTGACAAGGTGGAGCAGCTGATGAAAGCCCAGGGCGGCGTAATGGATCCGGCTGATACTACGACCACCCCCACGGCGGAGGCTGCAGCGAAGCCGGCATCTGCGGCAGGTCCGCTTAATGCCTTTATGAAAAGATAAAAGACTCCCTATTTCGATAGTCTCAGCTTAATACAGAGATGCAAAGGTTATCTGAACAGGCGGCAGCCGGTTGCCGTCTGTTTTTTGTTGGCTGGAAAAGACGGAGCACCGCTGCGGCATATTTCACTTTATATCAGATATAATAATATGGTATAATTAATCACTAAATTATATGCACGTCAGGAGAATAAACTATGGCAGATAAATTTTTGATTATTGACGGAAGCAGCCTCATCCACCGCGCTTTTTTTGCACTGCCCCCCCTGACTACCCGGAAAGGGCAGCACACCGGCGCTGTGTACGGTTTCCTGCGCATGTTCCACAAGTTGCTGCAGGATGTTAAGCCACGTTGGGTGGCTGCGGCTTTTGACAAGTCAAGAATAACCTTCCGCACAAAATTGTACGCAGATTACAAAGGCCAGCGGAAACCCACGCCGCCGGAACTGAAGGAACAGTTCCCCCTGTGCATGGAGGTGCTCCGGTCCATGGGCGTCCCTGCTCTGGAACTGGACGATTACGAAGCGGACGACATTATCGGCACCTTTGCAAAAAAACTTGACCCCGGCCTCGAAGTGTTTATTGTTACCGGTGACCGGGATGAACTGCAGCTTATCGATGACCGCACCCGGGTCATGTACACAAAGAAGGGCATCTCCGATATAAAGTTATATGATAAAGAATCGTTTGCGGAAGACTACGAAGGTCTTATCCCCATGCAGCTCATTGATTTGAAAGGTCTTATGGGCGATACTTCAGACAACATTCCGGGTGTGCCCGGGGTAGGTCCCAAGACTGCGCTGAAGCTGATTGCGGAATACGGCAGCGTGGAAAACGTGATTGCGCATGTCGAAGAAGTCAAAGGGAAGAGCCTTAAGGAGAAACTGGTCAACAACAGGGAACAGGCGCTGCTTTCCAAAGAGCTGGCCACGATTTATACGGAAGTACCGGGACTGGACCTGACACTGGATACATATGCCCTGAAACCGCTGGAAGGAAAAACCCGGCAAATGATGGCGGACCTGGAGTTCCGCGGTTTCTTTAACCAGTTCGGCCAGATCATGGGCCTTGCTTCCGATGTTGAAAGCGCTGGGGCAACGGATACAGCGGCAGGTGGTGCGGAGCCTGCTTTAAAGGCCGGTGCAACGGGCAAAGAAACTGAGGGCAATATGGAAAATCTGTTCGTTGCAACAGCAGATAACAGAAATACGCGGAATGCCGGTCCGGAAACAGTTCCTGTTCCGGATGAAGGCATGGGCAGCCTGTTCGGAGCGGTGGTGCCTGCGGCGCAGGTGAAGGAGATTGGTTTTGCCGCCCAGTGGCAGAAGGTGGCTGACGAAGCGGCTGCGGATCCTTCCGCTATGGTCTGGTTCATGGCAGAGACAGCCGGGGAAATCCCGCACCTGCAGTTTGCGGCTGCCCGTGTGCTGTGTGGGGAACAGGAATATCTTGTAAGTGGTGCGGAAGCGTTGGCGGCGTTTACCAAATGGCTGGCAGAGGCGCCCAATCCAAAGGGGACGGCAGGCAGTAAAGAAGTGTTCCGGACCTGTTTCTGTCAGGGTGTGGAAGCGCGGAATATAATTGAAGATACTGTCCTGGGAGCCTATCTGGATGATCCGGGGCGCAGCAGCTACGCCCTGGCCGATTTAGCCTGGCATTATCTGGGTCAGGACAGGGAGCCGGACTGCCATACCCTGGTCCGTGTGGCAGAGGCGGTTAAGCAGGCACTGAAGGATAAAGAACTGACGCAATTATATAAGGACATAGAACTGCCGCTGGCCCCCGTGCTGGCCCGGATGGAACTGGCCGGGGTCACTGCGGATGAAAAGAAGCTGGACGCTCTGAGCAGGGACATGGCGGGGAAGCTGGCCCGTCTGGAGGATCTTGCCAAAGAGCAGGCGGAGGACCCGGGCTTTAACCCCAATTCCCCGAAACAGCTGGGAGTGGTGCTGTTTGAGAAGCTGGGGCTGCCCGTGGTGAAGAAGACGAAGACCGGCTACTCCACGGATGTGAAGGTGTTAGAGGAACTGCGGGGGAAACATCCTCTGGTGGATACCATCCTGCAGTACCGGGCGCTGGCCAAACTGCAGTCAACCTATCTGGAAGGGCTGAAGCCCCTGATCAACAGGACGACAGGAAGGATTCACACTCATTTCCAGCAGACTGTCACGGTAACGGGACGCCTTTCCAGCACGGATCCCAACCTGCAGAACATTCCCACCCGCACGGAAACCGGTCGCGGGATACGCGCGTTGTTTGTCCCCGGGGAAGGCTATGACTGGCTCATGTCCTGCGATTATTCCCAGATTGAACTGCGTATTCTGGCCCATGTGGCCCAGGACCCCCTGATGCTGGAATCTTTCCGGGAAAACCAGGACATCCATGCCCGTACGGCCAGCGAAGTATTCGGAGTGTCACTGGACCTGGTATCCCATGAGATGCGCAGCCGGGCCAAAGCGGTCAACTTCGGCATCGTATACGGCATCAGCGATTTCGGTCTGGCGGTGCAGCTGGGCTGCAGCCGCAAGGAAGCCGGTGAGTTTATTGATAATTATCTGGCCCGGTACAAAGGCGTGAAAGAATATATGGAACGGATGAAGGCTCTGGCCCGCAGCCAGGGGTATGTAACGACACTGTCAGGGCGCCGCCGCTACCTGCCGGACATCAACAACCGCAACTTCAATCTGCGCAGTTTCGCAGAACGGACAGCTGTCAATACGCCGATCCAGGGCACTGCCGCCGATATCATGAAGCTGGCCATGTTGCGGGTGGACACAGCGCTGCGGCAGTCAGGCCTCTCTTCCCGGGTATTGCTTCAGGTGCATGACGAGCTGGTGCTGGAAGTGAAGGAAGCGGAACGGGAAGCCACCGCGGCTTTGGTGCAGGCCGAGATGCAGAATGCTTTCAAGCTGGACGTGCCTCTGCTGGCGGAAGTCAGTTACGGAAAAGACTGGGCGTCTGCGAAATAGTTCTGCGATGCCTTTTCATGCAGTTCTGTTTTGCAGACTTCAGTAAAATAGTAATACAGAAGGTGTGTGAGTATGATAATTATCGGCTTAACCGGCGGCATCGGCAGCGGCAAAAGCACCGTATCCTCTTACATGAGAAAATTAGGCATCCCTGTTTTTGACGCAGATGCCTCCAGCCGGGCTGCAGTGAGAAAAGGAAGCCCCTGCCTGCAAAAGGTAGTATCGTTTTTCGGACCTGAATGCCTGCTGCCCGACGGGGAACTGAACCGTCCCTGGGTGGCAGATAAAGTATTTCACGATAAAACGGTTCTGAAGCAGTACGAAAAAATCGTTCAGGAGCAGGTCTGGGCAGAAGCGCAGCAGTTCCTGGCGGAAGAACGTGAAAAAAACACAGCGGCGGTGCTGTTGGACGTGCCACTGCTCATTGAGTGTGGCTGGCATACAAAGGTGGACAGCGTGTGGCTGGTAAAGGTGCCGGAAGAGATTCAGATACAGCGCGCCATGCTGCGGGACGGGGCTGCGGAAGAAGCGGTGACGGCCCGTATCAATGCCCAGATGTCGCTGGCAGACAAAGAAAGATTTGCTGACGTGGTCATCGACAACAGCGGATCCCTTGATAACACAAAAGCCCAGGTTACAGCACAGTTGCAAAAAGTATTGGGAGCCGTATAATGCTCTGTACAAAAACCGGACAAAGGTTTATAATGGCACGTGACCATTGTACAGAAAACAGATGGGAGTCCGGATTTTGACGGAAAAAAAGGTAAAACGGGAGCGGACAGCCAGGCAGGAAAAAACAACCCGGGAAACCGGCGGGGAATCGGTGAAACGCCGCCGGATGAAGCGGGTACGCCGTCCCGTAACGCGTAAAAAGAAAAATTCAGAGTGGAAAAAGGCAAGCAGCAGGCGTATGTGGTTATACGTACTGCTGCTTCTTGTGGTACTCTCGCTGGCTGGCTGGCGGCTCTGGCGAAGTGACGCGGTACAGATGCGCTTCGTCTATATGTGGCCATACCAGAATGAAATTGTCACCTACGCCCGCCGCAATGACATTGATCCGTTTCTGGTGGCGGCAGTCATAAAAAACGAAAGCGAGTTTAAGCCGGGGGCTGTTTCGCCGGTAGGAGCCATCGGTATGATGCAGATCATGCCGGAAACCGGGGAGTGGATTGCGAAGCAGATGGGCCTGAACAACTATAATGTAGATTCTTTATATAATCCCGGCGTCAATATCCGTATGGGCTGCTGGTATCTTTCGGAATTGAAATTCGAGTTCCGCGATAACCTGTTACTGATGATGATGGCCTACAACGCAGGGCGTGGCAATACCCACGGATGGATGAACGCCAACGCCTGGGATTACACTTTCGGGGAAATCGGAAAGATTCCTTATCCGGAATCGCGTAATTATGTAGCTTCCGTGTTACACGACCGTGACGAATACTACCGGCTGTATAAAGATAAAATAGAAGCAAAGTAAAACGGCGGATAATCAGGTTCCGTTACCGCTGACCGGAACCTGTTTCGTCGCAGGAACTTCAGCCGGCAACTTTTGTTTCAACTGAAATAAAATTCACGTTTTTTTCACAACACTTACAATCACGTTAAATTTTTTTGCTTTTATATATAGACTGTTACATTTAAGTGTGATATAATTCTCACAAGTTTTCAGGAAACTTTTAGACCACATTTCAGTATCAGGAATTTATATGGAGAAGACACGGAATGAAGCCGTTGAAAGGCTTCTCTCCGGGTACCGCCGTTACTACAATGTGACGCGGTATGACGGCGGATTCAACCCGCCTCCCGAAGAGTATAAAGGAATAAGTGAAGCAGGAAAGCTGACTCCTCCGGTCCTGCCGGGGGAAATTTGTTTTGTCGCTCTTTGCGAGTATTACGAAAAGGCAGAGCAGTATTTCCTCTTCAAATCCAACGAGTTATGGGCTACCCATCAGGAAGAGTTTATTTTCCTGTTCTCTGTAAAAAACCTGACGAAAGAGTTTTTCGAGGCCTGCCGCGATTTTGCCTATGAAGAAGGCATGAAGCTGGCCCATATCGGTCCGGGGCACATGTACTCCTACATCACGCCGGTCATTATCTGTGATACGGCTGAAGCGGATGCGGTTAAGGCATTGGAAAAGACGAAAATCTATAAAAGTTTCAAGTTTTCTTTTCATGGATGGATGGATTTTCATGCGGCCTGTTTTGAGGCGTCAAAGCATAAGCTGCATTTTAATCATAGTGGTCTTTGTATGAAAAAGAGCCTGGAAAAAGTATTTGGGTTGCGCTGATCCTTTCCCGTCAGGGAAAAAACCAAGCGTCAGCGCTTCCCGGGGAACGCAACGTACCAGGCGTTCCCGCAAAGATGCAAGGGGGGTTTATTGTGAACACACTGGTATTACTTCTCATCTCCGTTGCTGTGCTGTTCTGCGGCTACGTCATGTATGGCGGCTGGCTGGTCAAACAGTGGGGCGTAGGGGAGGGGGACATTCCGACACCGGCCCATGCGCTGGAAGACGGCGTCGACTATGTTCCCGCTAAAGCACCCGTACTTATGGGGCATCATTTTTCGTCCATTGCCGGCGCAGGTCCTATTACAGGTCCTATCGGCGCGGCTATGTTCGGCTGGCTGCCTGTGACCCTGTGGATCCTGGTAGGCGGCGTTTTCTTCGGCGGCGTCCATGACTTCGGCGCCCTGTTCGCGTCCGTACGGCATAAAGGCCAGTCCATCGGCGAAGTTATTTCCGCCAATATGTCCCGTCGGGCAAAACGTCTTTTCATTATTTTCTCGTACCTGACCCTGATCCTGGTTGTCGCGGCTTTCGCGGCCATCGTGGCTTCCACCTTCGGCGCCAAGGTTGTGAACGGCGCCATTGACTACAAAGCCAGCGCTACCAACGCATCCGTGGCCATGGTATCCATCATGTTCATCCTGATTGCAATCGTATTCGGCTTTGCCGTATACCGCCGTCATGCTTCCATGGTGACTTCTTCTATTCTGGGCGTCGTTGCCATCGTGATCTGCATGGCCATCGGCATGAACTTCCATCCGTTCTACTTCACTACCGGCACCTGGATGTGGATCATCGGTGTTTATATCACCATTGCTTCCGTAACCCCGGTCTGGATCCTGCTGCAGCCTCGTGACTACCTGAGCTCCTTCCTGCTGTACGCGATGCTGATCGTAGCTATTATCGGCATTGTAGGCGCTCACCCCAATATCGATCCGAAACTGTTCCCGGCTGTGACCGGCTTCGCGGTTGACAACGGCAACGGCGTACAGCTGCTGTTCCCGATTCTGTTTACCACCGTAGCCTGCGGCGCCATTTCCGGTTTCCATTCCCTGGTTTCCTCCGGCACCACCTCCAAACAGCTGGATAAGGAAAGCGATGCGAGGCCTATCGCTTACGGCGGCATGCTGCTGGAATGCGTACTGGCCATCATCACCGTCTGCGCTATCGCTTATGCCCGGACTACCGGTCATACCAAAGGCGCTACGGATATTTTTGCCGGCGGCATTGCGGCCATGGTTGCTGCCATCCCCGGTCTGGAAGGCATGGAAACATCCTTCTACACCCTGCTGGTGCTGACCTATTCCGCTTTCTGTCTGACTTCTCTGGATACGGCTACCCGTCTGGCCCGCTTCATGTTCCAGGAATTCTGGCTGGAACCCGGCGAGACTGTACATGACGTGAAAGACGGTTTCCGTAAGTTTATGGTAAATCCTTATTTTGCTACGATCCTTACCGTTGTGCTTGGCGTTCTGTTAGGCCTCAACGGCTTTGCCAAGATCTGGGGTCTGTTCGGCGCTGCCAACCAGCTGCTGGCCGGTATTGGTCTGCTGGCGGTTGCTACCTGGCTGGGCAACGCGGGCAAGAACAACAAGATGTTCCTGTTCCCCATGACCTTTATGCTGATTGTAACTATCTGCTCTTTGATCCTGACCATCAAAAACCAGCTGGGCATCATTGCCAAAGGCGCTGCCCACTGGGGTCCTTACGCACAGGCGGGCATCGGCACCCTGCTGGTGCTGCTGGCCTTTGTACTGGCTATTGAAGGCTATCAGACCATTGCCCATCCGAAAGAGATTGCGAAAAGATAATTGTAAAATGATATATTGCTGATTCAAAAGAGATGCTTTTGCAAAAAAGCATCTCTTTTTTTATCCCGGGTATTATTAGTGGTAATAAAAAACGGATGTCCCTTTTTAAGGACATCCGCCTGCATTTTAAATTGGTGCGGTAGAGAGGATTTGAACCTCCACGGGGTCAACCCCCACTAGCTCCTGAGGCTAGCGCGTCTGCCGTTCCGCCACTACCGCATATTTCTGACATATTTCAGAACGCTTGTATAATATACAACGGATTCTGAATTTTGTCAAGAGTTTTTTTGCAATTAAAATGTATGGTGCGGTTGATGGGATTTGAACCCATACGAGGTAACCCTCACCACCCCCTCAAAGTGGCGTGTCTGCCGTTCCACCACAACCGCATGAAACATTGATTTGCAATGAAATCATATTAGCACACTTGACGCGGTTCGTCAATCATTTTTTCTCTTCCTGCCGGTTTGCGTTTTCTTTAACCGGCTCTGCCTCTTTCAGTTTCTCTTCCAGCATGGACCAGACTTCCGGCTTTTCGAAACCGTAGCGCCAGGTGGCCAGGCCCGCCAGTTCATACTGTTTTAACAGCCCTGCCTTGTGTTCCAGGCTGGTTTTGTTTTCCTGCCAGAAGGAGTAGGGCACGTCGTTTTCCATATAAGAATAGTAAGTCACTTTTTCTTTTTCCAGCCAGCGGCAGCGGAAGGTCTCGTCACTGCTTTTTTCTTTTATGATTTTTTCAGCCCCTTCCATGGTAAGGGTCTTGGCGTAGAAGCGCTTTTTGTCCTTATCGTAGTGCCACAGCCGCATGTACAGGGGCATGCCCAGCACAACTTTCCGGGCAGGCACTTCCTCCAGCGTATTTTTAATACCCCGCTCCACCCAGTCGTAACCTGCTGTAGGACCGGCTTCGGGGCTGCTGCCGGAATACTGGTCATAGGCCATGACCATCATGTAATCCAGATGCTCCGCCAGGGCCTTCCGGTCAAAGCATAAAGACCAGTTGGGGCTGCCCTTGGGCACGGTCACGTCCATGCTCAGGATCAGATTGTCCTGTTGCGTAGCTTTGCGTATCTGTTTCACAAATTCCGTGATCCGGTCCTTATCCGCTTCGTAAATGTGCTCAAAGTCCAGGTTGATGCCGTCGAACTTATGCTTCTGATACTGCTGGCGCAGCTGTTCTATGACATACTTCTTTGCATTCTCATCGTCCAGCAGCTTTTTGGTCCGGTCCGGTTTGAATCCGTTGGTGATCAGAGGCCACACCTGGTAGCCTTTGGCGTGGGCCCGTTCCACATAGCCCTCCACGCTTTTGTCTTTGATTTTTCCAAAATCATTTTCGATTTCGTACCAGCAGGGGGAAACCACGTTGACGCCGGGCACTTTGTCCAAAACAGACAGGTCCACTTCCGGTTTGTGTTCATGCTGCCACACCAGGTTGATTTTATAAGGCAACGGGGGCCCGGGCACGGGCCGGGGCTCCTCTTTGCCTTTGGTGCAGCCGGAAGAAGTCAGGCAGCCAAGCGCCAAAAGCGTAACGAGAGCGTGAGAAAAAAATTTATTCATAACTGATTCTCCATTACCAATATGAAATGATACCGCAAAGGAAAGACATGGGTAATCATGTCCGGGTTTGTGATGAAATTCCTTTTCAGCTGATCAATTGCATTATATCAAATACATTATATCAAAAAAACGAATTGCGTGTGCAGGTGTTTTAATTCAAAAATTCTTATGTTATAATGTTAAGACGAATACGGCGGTGATTTGTATGTTTTTGCTGGATGAGCACGGAAGCGGCCCGGTGAATTGGAAAAAGAACCTGATCGTGCTGTGGGCAGGTGTGTTTCTCGCCTGTGCCAGTTTTACTGCCTGTATTCCGTTTTTGCCTGTTTATTTACAGAAAGAACTGCATGTGCCGCCGGACCAGTTGAATCTTTGGGCCGGTCTGGTGTATGCGGTGACGTTTCTGGGAGCGACGTTCATGGCGCCGTACTGGGGTGCCTGGGCGGACCGGGTAGGACAGCGTAAAATGGCAATCCGGGCGGGGTTCGGCCTGGCTGTGACTTATATGCTGGGCGCCATCGTTCAGACGGCTCCCCAGATGCTGTGCGTTCGTATCCTGACCGGACTGATCAGCGGCTTTGTTCCGGCGTCCATGTCTTTGGTGTCTTCCACTCTTCCCAGAGAAAAACTAGGCTGGGGTATGGGCTGGATGCAGGCGGCCCTGGCCAGCGGCAACATCCTGGGGCCGTTGCTGGGAGGCTATCTGTCCGTATGGTTTGGCATGCGGATGTCCTTTTTTGTAGGTTCCGGTTGCCTGTTTCTTGTTACGGTGATGGTCATCTTCTTTGTCAGGGATATCCCCATCAGTAAAGAAACAAGCCGCCAGGATATGCATGTCGTCCGGGATCTGAAGCTGGCCCTGAAAAACCGTGGTCTCCTGTATGTCATGTTCATGTTTTTCCTTGTGCAGACCTGTATCATGACGATACAGCCGTTGATCACTCTCTATGTGGAGAAACTGATGGGCGGGGCGGGAGACGCTTCCGTCACCATGAGCGGCTGGATATTTTCCCTGGCCGGCATTGCCGGCATCATTGCCGCCCCCTATTGGGGAAAGCGCGGGCAGCGCAAGGGCTTTGTTAGGACACTGTGCCTTGTCCTGTTCTGTGCGGGCAGTGTGAATCTCTGCCAGGTTTTTGTGGGTAATATCTGGGAGTTTGCGGTCATCCAGTTTGTCTACGGTCTGTTTCTGTCCGGCGCGGTGCCTAACATTAATTCCACCCTGGTTGAGGTGACGCCTCCGGAGATGCGGGGCAAAGCCTTCGGCCTTACCACTTCCGCCCAGCAGTTCGGCGGTGTGGTGGGACCCTTGCTGGGCGGTTTTCTGGGTGATCACATGCCAACGAAATTTGTGTTGTTCACTACGGGTGTAATCCTGCTTTTGGCCGCCTTGTATACGGTGAGAACACGACTGCGGAAAGCTGCGTGATTTATGATTTATAATTTATATATAATAAACTTGATTATTAAAGTCAGGAGGTTTTTCTCATGTTAAGAAAATTTAAAGGAATCAGCCCGGATATCGATCCGAAGGCCCATGTGTTTGAAAGCGCGGATGTCATCGGCATGGTAAAGATGAAAGAATTCGCCAGCGTATGGCCCAACTGCACGGTGCGGGGTGACGTGAACCGCATTGAGATCGGCCGCTATTCCAACATCCAGGATAACAGCTGCCTGCATGTGGCAGACCGGTATGCCTGCATTGTCGGGGATTATGTGACCGTAGGCCACTGCGCTACCCTTCATGCCTGCACGGTCGAAGACCATGTGCTCATCGGTATGGGATCCGTGGTATTGGACGGTTGCGTGGTTGGTACCGGCAGTGTCATCGCAGCGGGCGCCGTGGTGACCAAAGGGACCATCGTGGAACCCTATTCCCTGATGGCGGGGGTCCCGGCAAAATGCATTAAGAAGCTGCCGGAAACCAACATGAAGACCATCCACAATCAGGCTATCAAGTATAAAACCCTGTGGACGGAAGGCTACGGCATCCTGCCCGATGCGGACGGGGAATCCTATCACGGCGAAAAGATCATGGACTGATCTGTCCTGCGGTCCGGGATGGGCGCGGGATTGCCTGACAGATAAAAGCGCAGGAATCGCTGTTCCCGGCAGGGCTTGCGGTTGTGTGTTTGAAGAGTTTGGATTTTAGGAGATCGTGTTTAAGTTATTATGGCTAAAAGGGAAAATAAATTTGCAAAAACGGTACGGACGGAAGAAGCCTCCAATGAAAATTTCGGTTTGGGAAGGCCTTTCGATTTTGATGACAGGTTTAACCGGATCGCGATTATGGGCGCTCTGGTCGCCACGATCGTCCTGCTGATTTTCCGGCAGGTTACGGGGAGCGGGACAGGAAGCGTCATGCTGGATGGTGTCTGTTATGCCGCAGGTTTCTTCTTCGCCTACCTTATCGGCAGGGAAGCAGATCCGGAACCGGGACGGGAGTGGGGTGCCCTGCTGGGGGCTTTGATCACCCTGGGACTGGAAGCGGTTTTTGGTGTGGACATCAATGGCGTCGTAGGTCTGCTGTGGATGCTGTTCATCTGCCGCATGTTTAACCGCACTTCCGGTTCCCGGCACCGCATCGGGGATAACGCCATTATTTTAGGTTCTGCATTCTGGATGGCTCATATCGGTTACTGGCTTTTCCCGGTAATCACGGGCGTCTGTTACATTCTGGAAAGCCAGATTAAAGAAGGTTATTTCCGGAGCCTGTATCTGGCCGGTATTGCCTTTGCTATTTGTGCGATAACAGGACGCAACCCGGAGATTCCGGTGCTGTCTGCTACCTATCTGTATATGATGGGCATTGCCTTCATCCTGTTCCTGCCCCAGCTGACCATGGCCGGCTTCAGTAAGGCCCGGGATGACCGGAATAACCGTTACCTGGTTAAAACCCGCCTCCAGAGTGCCCAGGCCGTGTTCCTGCTGGCTACCGGGCTGCTGATTTATTTTGGCGGTAATACAGCCGGTATTATTTTCCTGCCCTGCATCGGGACAGCTATCGGCACGGGGCTTTATCTGCTGTTGTACCTGCTGAAGAGGAAGCAGGAAGAAGAAGGAAAGCAATAAAACACAAGGAGAGATTCAGATGGCAGAAAGAAAAATTCAGTTTACCACCAACAAAGGCGTGTTTGTGGCTCAGATGTTTGAGGAAAAAGCGCCCCAGACTACCAAAAACTTTATTGAACTGACAGAAAAAGGCTTTTATGACGGGATTATCTTCCACCGGGTCATTGACGGTTTCATGATCCAGGGCGGCGATCCCACCGGTACCGGCCGCGGCGGCCCGGGCTACAGGATTAAGGATGAATTCGGCGAAGGGCTGGTACATGACAGTGAAGGGATCCTTTCTATGGCGAATGCAGGCCCCAATACAGGCGGCAGCCAGTTCTTCA
>JAEEGH010017194.1_pt1 | contig 15459 bp, 28 predicted proteins | sample 9134181 | NCBI WGS metagenome assembly JAEEGH01 (sample SAMN16246544, study PRJNA631951) | gut metagenome | biome: gut microbiome; feature: rumen; material: DP-attached | host: Bos | place: Iran: Karaj | collected 2018-10 | reverse complement strand
CATGGAGCGTTCCTCCCAGGGAACCGTCGGCATTGAACCAGTAGATCGTACCAACAGAGTTTGCCACATGCCATCCGATGAAATGTCGGTAGGCAGTAGTCTCATGCACATAGATGAGTGTCACCACATCACCGCCAGCGGTAGTGAGCGGAGTATTCACGGGAGTACCAGAGACCACCGACGGACGCAGTGCACCGTCATGCAGCTCGACTCCGGCACAGAGAGCAAGGGAGCCGTTAGGCGCAGCGTGCTCGTCGGGTGTAAGGCTGAGGCCTTGGAATCTGATAAGACTGTTCATATATACCTTTTTTATTAAAGGCAGGCCGCTGAAGGACAGCAGCCCGCCTGAGATTAGAGATTGTCGACAATATTTATGATGGCCACAGCTGGATAAGCGACCCCTTCATGAATGATAGTGACAGGAGATGGAGACACATTTAGCTCAACCTTCTCCATATCACCAGCCCCTGTGACATGACGCAGCAGCTCCTTTGCAGTATCCTTGGAGCAGCAGTGAAGCTGTGAGGTACGTCCGCTAAGTCGTAGCGCCCCGTCAGCGAAAGGCTCTTCTGCCTGCAAGAGGTACATCTGTTCATTATTCAGATAGAAATGCACATGACTTCCAGCTTTCAGGTGCAGCACACGGCATGGACGTGAGCGCAGGGTGATACGCCCGGAGCGCTCAATGACGATGCCCTTGCGGAAAGACCTCTTCTTGTTGAGGATAATGCCGTCTGTCATGCTTAGTTCCTCCTACGACGCTTTGGTGGAACATACGGAGTGATATTCTCCTTACGGAGCCAGAAGCGCAGGAAGTCGTTTTCACGGTCCTGGTATTTCTCGACCTTGACATACTCATGAGTAACAAAGAACTCCTGGGAGCGACGTGCAGGATCGATGTCGTAGTCAAAGAACATGCCTGCAGGCTGAACACGTCCGTCGAATGAGATCTGATACCAGTAGCGATGCAGGAACCACCACCTACGACGGGACACATGCTGGACGGTAGTACCACGCAGCATGGCAGGTGTACACGGAGCCAGCGTCCATGAGCCGTCTATCCAGCGACGTGTATCCTTCTCTTCATCAATATCCTCATGCTGGGTAATCTTGTTGAACACACACACCGATGACCTGATGACTTTGGCCACACGCCCATGGCAGAGGATGACATGACGGTCAGGGCTGTCAGGGAGCAGTTCACGACGCTTGCCGTCACGGTTGATGACCAGCACCTTGGAGACCTTGCCGCGACGCAGTGACTGGATGAACAGCGGGAGAGGAATCTTCTCCTTCATACGTGCAATACGCTCCTTGGCCTGTCGCACCACGTCGGCATGGAACACCTTATTCTTGTCTATAGCCTGCTGAGGCTGTCCGTCCTTTGCGGCCTCTTCTGCCTCCTTCTTCTTGGCCATTATCTGCTTGTGCGTCTTGCGTGCTTCACGCTTTTCACGCTTGCGGATGTTGCGGGGACGCAACGGATCATTCGGACTCAATTTTTTCGTCATATTTCTTGCCTTTTACTAATTGATAACGATACTTGAAACACAGGTCACGGACAGTACCGCCCCTGAACTTACGGCACGGCAGGCCGAGACGGTGGAGCGCACAGAAAGGACATACCTTCTCTGCAATGACATCACCGAGGGAGTCAGGAACAATATCCGTAACACCCTGATCCTCGAAGAGCACCTTGATGAACCCCTTGACCTCATTAGGCTGTGGTACGAGGCGCACCCATCGGCCATAATAGTAGTACACACGGCCAGACTTGACCGACTCTGCCTGCTGGAGGTCAGGCAGCTTGAAGTTGAAACGCAGGATGGCCCAGATGGAGAGCCTGTCCCTTAAAAGTCTGAATTTCTTAATCATAACTGATGCAAATTTAGTTTATTTACTTATCAGACGGCTGATATTTTGTGTATTGTTCCACGACCTGGTCAATACGACGCTCATAGTCCTTACACTCCTTAAGCCGTTCACGGATGACCAGCGGATCCTCGTCGTTAGCCTTCTTGTGGGCAAAGTACTCCTTGGCCTTGCCCAGCCAAATATCCACCATGTCGAAGAAGAGCTTTGCCGCAGGCTGAGGCTTGTGTTCAGGATGGGCAGCGAAGATGGCCTTGCACTTGTCGATGTACTGTCGCAGACGGCCTTCCAGTTCAATGGACTGCATCATGACCTGACGGTCACGTCCGGCATAGAACAGACGCTGATGTTCACGCACCTGTGCTACCAGGGCAACGAACGAATCGAATTTCTCTGTTTTCATTTCTGCTATAGGATATAGTTCCTGAATAAAGTAGTAACCCTCCTTGGCTCCGCTGGTCAGCTGACGGCATACAGCAAGCGCCTTGTCATGGTCAGTGAAGCGTCCTTCCTGACGTGCAACGCCAACCCTTGGGCGATACATAACCTGATAGACTATTCCAGACATAGGAAACACTTTTTGAGTTTGAGAGCATTGGCATACTGATACTCCACCCACGCACCTTTGGAGCGAGTCCAGTTGGGCAGGAAGGCGATGGTGTCACAGAAGGCGAGCACGCAGAGGTCGAGTATAAGCTGGAGAGGATAGGGGAGACGGTTGAAGAGAGGCTGGAAGATGCCCCACATGCGAGTGGGGTTAATCACCTTCACATCAGGAGCCTTGGTAAGCTCCTCAGCCTTTGCGAACAGCTCCATATAGTTGCTGCAGCCAGTAATCTTCCCTGAGAGATAGATCTTCTTGCGTTTCATCCCTGAGAGTTTGCGTTAGGAGTACGTGCAGCAATGAAGTCATCAAGCAGAAGCACAGAGTGGCGCACATTCCAGATAAGCTGGTCACAGTCAGACAGAGCGTCGTGCTTTATCCAGTTGGGATTGTCTGGAATAGCAGCATAAGGTATTGGCAGGTCAGGACGGACATAGCCCACGAAGCCATGAATGAACGTACGGGAGTCACGCAGCTCAGTATGCTTCCAGGGCATGGCATCCTCAGAGCCGAACACCTGACAGTAGGCGTTACGCAGAATAGCCCCGTCGAAGTCAGTACCCTGCATCCATACCAGGATCTTCTTGTCAGGAGAGAGGTTACGCACCTCTGCCACCCATTCCTTCAGTTCCGTAAGCGCCACCTTCAGGGAACGGCAGCAGTCGGTCAGTTCCAGATGTGGACGCTTTGCCTCAGGACTCTGGCGATGCCAGAAGTCAATGGTGTCGGCAGAGAAATGCAGGCCGTACATGGCACAGGTAGTGGCATTGACAGGAATGTAGAGGGGTCTCTGCTGAGGCTGAGGCTCAGAGAACGTGAATGCTTTGGCCGCAATGGAGATGATAGCGGCTGTAGGACGTGTTGACAGCGTTTCGAGGTCAACGGCAATGTTTAGAATTTCTTGACTCATAATAATGTGTTTAATTAAAACTGATGATTTTTGTAGAAGTCTGATTTGAGAAATCGGATGAGCGTATGGATATGGGGAGCGATGATCCATCCACGTCCGTAGTATCCAGAGCTGCATTCGCTGATGGCCGAAGCCGTCTCGGTGAGAGGACTGTTACGCCCGATCTTTCGCCAGTGGTACTTTGTGCCACCGAAGAGATGGATGAGCGTCTTGGTAGTCAGGAGATAGTCGCAGGAAGCCTGTGCCATGAGGGTGAGTGCAAACTTCTCTTCGTCAGGGAGCTGTTGGATGCCTGGATCTTTCTCCCACAGCTGATGATAGGAATACTGGTCACGAAGCTCCAGCATGCGTACAGTGGCCGTAATCTCCTTATCAGAGAGATTCTTGACACGACTGTACTGACGGATGAAATCAATTCTTTGCTGTTCCATTGACAAGAGCTTTAAGTTGTGTTTTAAGTTCAGCCATCTGTCTGGTAAGCCTGGTATTGGCATTGGCAACGGCCAGCCACGCCCGTTTGTACTGTTCTGCCTTGCGACGCAGCACAGCATTCTCATGGCGCACACGTTCAGTCTCCACCTGTTCAGGAGTGGCGAATTGTCCCTGTCGGTTACGGAGAAGCTTTCTCTTCACAGTGCCGCACGCAGCGAACACAGGATCATTATCGAATAGTCCCATAGTAGATGTTATTTTTGTTTGTAGGGATAAGGAACTGCAGTATGCCTGAGCCAGACACGATGGCGTGATGGCAGGCTGTTGGCCTGACGAGCAAGGCGCACGGCTGTTTCTTGGCTGCAAGGAGTAGTGATACACTCCCTGGCACCTGTAAGCCTTGATGTGGCCACCACGCAATATGGCTGAGACTTCTTCATAATAGAATTTTGCCCGAGCCAGCCCTTGACGGGCTGGCATAAAGGGATAAAGAATTAAAGAGATGAAGGGATAAATGCGGAGACAGGGCGAACCCTGTACTCATGCGTCTTGCTGATGCCGTCGAAGTTGCCATTGTAGAAGTCCAGATACCAAGCGTCAGTGGCACTGCCCTCGGTGGATGACCAATACCAAGTGTCTGCAAGCGGATCATGTCCGACGTACTCCAGGGCCTCGTTGAGGCGGCATTTCAAGGCGAACATGATGTAGAGCTGTCCCAGAGAGGGGATGAAGTGGTCATCGGGAATCTGGAAGCGGAAATTCAGTCCACGCTTAACAAGTCCTTCTGTATTGATCTTGCCGTCGTAGTCGGTCACGGCAATGTCGTATTCAGTGATAGATACCGTAGGCTCAGAATCGTCACAGGTCATTTTCATATCCACCAAGTCCCTGGGATGGAGCATCAGTGATACAGAACCGAACTTGAAAGCGACAGCATAGACATTCTCCTTGGAGTTTTCCCCATTGAAAGGCTCAGAGATCAGATAGGGAGACCTGTCATAGACGATGTAGACACCATCAGAAACCTCCTTGGAAGTGTTCTCAGGCTGAGGCTTTTGTTGTTCGTTAATTACGAAATCATAGGCACGCTGTGCCTGGGACACGTCACGCAGGGACTTCACCAGTTGTAGGCGAATGTTCTGTTCATAATTCAATTTTTCAATCATTGTTGTAAGTTTTTAAACATTTATAAAATTGGAATTAAATAGAAAGCGACAGAGATAACTGAGTAGCATCCTGACGCTGGAGGAACGGCCACGAGAAACCAGCAGGAATGTTGGTGTCGATACGCCACAGGTCACAAGGAACGTGAGACGCAGGTATCCGCTTGGTGTAGTCAACACCGATATAGGAAGTCCCGCTTGCCGTTTTGTATTCCTTCTTGGACATGAACGGACACACGATGGTATCTCCCTTTGGCCCACTCTCGAAAGCCAGGTGATGCTTGCAGTTGTAACAGCAGCGTCTGTTATACAGCTCAGGTTTGTACTGTTTTTGCTTTTTCTTCTTCATTTTATCAGTTTGAAAGTGTAGGCGAAAACGTAGGGATTGGCATCCCAGACAGGTTTACCGTCAACCTTTGGACTCATGAAGTTGATGAGTGCAGCGAAAGCCTTGCGAGGCGAATCCCAGAAATGGGGAGTCGGTTTGCGGTCACGCACACCCTGATACATGTCAGATACCTTCTCATTAATTTTCTTCCAGTCGGGAATGTCATAGTCGATAGGAACCCAGTAATAAGGATCATCTTCTTCTATGCCCTCACACAGAGACTCTTCGTCCGTAATGTCCTGTAGCCGTTGAAGCTTGATGTTGGTGATTTGGATCCAGTGAGGCATGAGGTCAGCCATGACATACATCTTGTTATTCCATCCTTTATGCTGACGGATAAGCTGTTCCTGAGTGAAACGGTCAAGCACACTGCCATAGAACTTTGCTATCATGTCATCCATCGACAGGTCACTGTAACGCTGGGCAACGGCTACACATTCTCCCATTGTGAAGCGAGGACGAATCTGGATATGGTCATGGAACTTCTCGCCACCGATTACCACAGGCTCCTTCTTGTAGATGACGAACGTACCTGAAGGATAGTCGTAGCGCATCTCCTGTATTTCGAAGTCAATCTTCTGCAATGACTTCTCGATACGTCGAGTCATGGTCTTACTGCCTCCAAGGACAGCCTGAGTCAGACCGAAGCGGTCATCAAACATTATTTTCTTCATAATCAGTCATTCTTAATGTATCCGTTACGTTTCTCTTCATCGCAGTGAGTAAACCAGGGAGCGACGTTATCGCCATTATTTCTGTCAACGCACCCCTGAACGAACCTGGCACAGGATGTACGGAGTGCGCAGCCCTTACCTTCGCATCTGTGAATATCGTCAGACAGTACCATAGTCAATCCTCCTCCAATTGTTTACGCAGGTCATTGTAGAAATCCAGTGCACTCTTCTCACTTGGCCAGGAGATGATATAGAGCTGACGGCATCCTTCAACGTCGATATTCACCTTGTTCCTATCCCGTTGGTCAATAGCAACTGCATTAATCTTGCTCTTGCGGATGAATATCTCTTCGAGATCAATAAACTTAGACATAGTATCAATCATTTACCAACATTGGCATCATCAGAATCGTAATCGTCTCACCAGTAGGCTGAACCTCAGGCACCATGATAAGGGCACGTGAAGCATCTTTCAGACGGAACACCACCTTCTCGGAATTTATTACCTTTAGGCAGTCCATGATGGATGGGAGCTTAAAGCCCATCTTAAAGGGAGAAGCGTAAGAGTACTCTGCATCCACGACCTCATAGGCCTCCTGAGAGAAATCGAAGTCCTGGGCAGAGATATAGAGCTTGCCAGCATGATCGGCATGGTTGAGAACGAATGTACCAAGGTCACTGCTGGGATTTGCAAAGAGAGAGGCACGATCGATGCTACGGATGAGCTTACGTCGGTTGATGGTCACATCGAAGATGTAATCTATTGGTATGACCGACTGATAGTTAGGGTAGCGCCCAACAATCCGCTTAAACCACACGGTAAGCAGTTCTTCCCCGTCATCAATCAGGATACGTGAAGGCTCAAACTCTTTGTCACGGTTGAACCAGAGCGTCACCATACCTGTCTTTGGCATTACGGTTAAGAGGTGAGAGACAACCGTTCGCTGCATGATAAACTCTGCATCCACACCTTCGAATTTCTGTGGAGTCTCGATACGGACGAGTTTATGACCGTCAGAGGCACAGAGTGTCAGACCATTCAACTTAGTGAAGTCAAAGACTATTCCGTTCATGACAGGACGCAACTCATCGTTAGCCATAGCGAAGGACAGACGCTGGAACCATCCACGAAGCTGAGGAATCTCGAAGGAGACCTGATAGAACTTGTCACCATCCACCTTGTCTGGCTGAGGGAACTCATCAGGTGTATCATAGAGAGGCAGCATGAAAGAGCCGCACGAATGCTTGACCGTGAGCTGGGACTTACCGACAACGATTTCCACCTGATCACCATCCAGCTTGCGGAAGGCACGACGCAGGATAGAAGCTTCTACAGCGAAGCATTTACGGTCAGAGAGATGTTCCACCATAGCGTCGGAGACAGTGGAACGCATCATCACATCGCCATTTGAGCCAGAGACGTAAAGGATGTCATCCACCACCTCGAAGTAGTAGTCATGGAGGATGGGCAGGGGGCCATTCCAAACGATGACCCTACCCACCTTCCTTAAGGCAGCGAGCATAGCAGCTGGAGAAACATTGATCTTCATAAGGCTCAGATAATGATACGTTCACCAGTGACACGGGAGATCTTTGCCAGCACGTTCAGGGTAGTGTTACACCGACGGTTGGTAATCTGCTTCAGCTGAGAGGTAGAGAGCTGGATGAGGCCAGCGAACTGAGCCTTGGTAAGGCGCTGACTGTTCATATACTTCAGGCAGATGGTGGCCACATGGTCACGGATACGAGCCTGACAGGACTCAAAGGAAGAATTATCTGTAGCCATATCACTTCAAGTTTTTATAAACGTAAACCTTTCGTACCTTAGCTTCAATACACGATGCCCACACTTCTTCAGTCAGAGTAGTGTTACGCTCCTGGACTACCTCATTACGTTCAATCTGAACCACCTCTTTGGTATCCTCGTCTATAAAGTCCTCTTTCCACGTCTTGAGGACACGCTTTGCCAGACGCTTGCCAAGATTATCCAGCATATTGCTATCAACCAGGTCAATCTCCTCGACCTCAAACTTCTCTGCCTTATACTCAAACAGATCCATCAGCTGAGTCTCGCTGAGCGCCTTGATGTCGTAGTCGATCATGGAACCCGCCATGACCTTATCGACAATCTGGCGTGCACGCTCCAGGGAATGAGCCTGAACAAGGTAGATGACGTAGGACTTCTTCTCCTTCTCTGTTTTCTCGTCGATGGTGATGAAAGCCACCTTAGCCTTGAACCAGTAGTCATCAGTAGGATCGCCAGAGAAGAATACCTCGTGATACTTGGCTTTTTTAATGTCATCCACGTCGAAGGAGCCAGAGATATAGGCAGACATCTCTGCTATCACACGCTCTTCTGCCTCCCCGAAGGATATAGCATCAACACAGAACCACTCACAGACCTTCTTCTGCATGCCATCCTCCATGACTTTCTCGTAGCGCAGCTTGCATTCAAACCAGTTTGCAGTACGAGTACGTACGGAAGTACCGTCACCATTGTCAGTAAACTTCTCGTTAGTTACCTTAGCTTTTTTCTCTTCTTGTTTCATAATCGTTTTGTTTTATAGGGTTTGACATAAAATCGATTTCTTGTTACGCTTAGTCTGCTTCATTTTCTCGATACGTGCAGCGACAGCCTCAGGATGAGCTTTGTTGTAGGCAGCAATGGATAGACCGCGCTGTACTGTGATTTCCGGACGGATGAGTAGGGTACGTCGCAGAGTTGCTACACGCTTCTGCTTGACTTCCTCAGACTCTTTATGCCCCTTCTTAAATGAGAACTCGTTGGCAGGATGGCCTTTTTCGAAGTGACCAGGATAGCCTTTGGCTCTTGCAGCGATGTGCGCCATCCTGGCATTATGCAGGCAATTCTGACGCTGCCATTCAGGATCCTTCTGGAGTCCCATCTGACGAGCCTTGCGTAAGATGGTGCGCTGGGACAGTCCGAAGTACTCGCACAGCTCCGCATTGAATGAACGAGGGAAGATACGACGCAACTCATCCTCCATCTGCTTTGACCAGAACACAGAACGGGAACGTCCAGCGACATGAACTATACGTTCTACTGACTTGTTGTAGCGAGGTGCACGGATGTTGATGCCGTTACGGACAAGGATGTTACGTATCCACGAGTAGTGGCAGCCGTATTGACGAGCCAATGCACTTATATCCTCTCCCTGGGCATACTGACGGATAATCTCTTCTTTATGGGCAATGACAGACATGGCAGTTACTTTTTAGCTATCCTACTTAACAGTTCCTTGTTTGACATCGTATCAGAGTCCGCTGAGACTACAGCCTTGACAGCTTCACGCACATGGAACACGACAGCGTGCATATACTCGTTGACTACCTTCTGGAACTCTTCCAATGAGCGAACCACGACGTATCTGTAACCTGCAGCCTCCATGTAACGCTGGTACTCCTTCTGGGCTGGATTCTGGTTATTCGTCTTGCCGTACTTCAACTCAATGCCGAGACCGAAATACAGGTCAGGCTCTTCTCCGATATGGAACTGGGCTGGAAGCAGCAGCATGAGATCGGGAACACCAGGCACACGCCTGCAGCGGCATCTATGGCCACCTTGCGGCTATTCTTGCCACCCGCCTCGTTACGAGGATGGATAAGCAGCTTAGTGAAAGACTTGTACTGGTAGCGGAACCAGGACACACACTGAATTTGCAGACTGCCTTCACGCTGCACTCTGTGCTGCTGAGGCTTTTCTTGGCTCTTCTGCTGACTGTGAGCGTTGAGCGCTTCAATGATCTGAGAGTTATACATATCCGTTTATTATTTATTGTTCGACAATATTCTTGCAAGCAATCCGTCAGGATCTTCTGCCAGCATCTCCTGTGCAGACACAGACTGTTTCTTTGCACCAGCATGTATCTGCTGTCCCTGACGGTTAAGTTCTTCGAGCTGAGAGACCTCCGAGTCGATAGACGGTTTCCAGTCAAGACCGAGCTCCTTCAGTTCGCCATTTCTGTAGGATGCCATGAGCATAGCCAGGCAGACATGCTTTGGGTTTTGCACTACAGCGTCTATATATCCCTGCAGAAGCTTGCGACGTTCCATCTTCTTCTGTTCCTTATAAGTCGGCTGAGGAGAGCTACTGGCAGCAGGAGCAACAGTCTGGGCAGGAGGCTCAGGTAAGGAGGAGACCTTTTTAGGCTGAGGCTCTGGAGCAGACCAGCTACCCTCCATGATGCCGACATAGAACTTTGGTGAGAACAACGTATCAAACTGGATGGACTTGCCGGAACGTCCCTGATAGAGTCTGGGAGCTTCACGCACGGCAGCGAAAAGTCGGTCAAGATCCTCGACAGAGTAGTCATCGATGAAGTTCCGAACAAGTTGCTTGCGCTCCTCAGACATCTTCGTGCATGAGCGGATGGCCGTACCGATGGCGAGGCTGTTGAATGCCGTCCTGACTTTTTCAAAAAAAGCGTCATCCAGCCTTTTTTTATTTTTTTGGTCCTTTGGAGGGAGGGAGTTTTTCTTATTTAAAGGGGGTGTGGGGGAAACTTTTTCTTTTTGGAGGGAACCTTTCCTATTATTTGCGCCCTCAATTGCGCCCTCAATTGCGCCCTTAGTAGTGTTGGTATCGGTTTCAAGTGGCTTGTTTTCAGATGGTTGCAGGTTTTCAGATTGCGCCATCAATTGCGTCATCAATTGCGCCCTGTTTTCGTCTGCGCCCTCATTTGCGCCTGTAACTGCGCCCTTGATTGCGCCCTTCTTCTTTGACGATAAGGCAGAAACACCTTTATTTAAAGGCTGAGGCTGCAACTCCGATTGCGCCCTCAATTGCGCCCCTGATTGCGCCTCCAACTGCGCCCCGCATGGCAACATGATACCAGAAAGGCCATGCCACTGACGGAAAGACACCACTGTCATACGCCCCTTTCTGCAAGCCGAGATGATACCTTCATCGACAAGATGCTGGAAGGCCACCCGTAGCTCCTTATAGGTGACACCATTGAACTGGCGGCAGAGCTGGCGCACGGATACGGTCACACTGTCACCATCCTGCTCCTGTGTGCTGAGATACAGGTAGACGAGCAGATGGAACGTCAGAGGGAAGCTAAAGTACTTCCAGCTGGCAATTTCTCCAGTGAGAGTGATCCCGTTAATCTTGTTCATGCCGATTTCTTTGTAAGTGGATAGATTTCCTTCCTTGCATCCGTGTAGTCGTAGTGCTCCTTGCAGACCCAGTTGTATGCAGGCTCCCTGTAGTGGTCGAACGTCTTGGTGTTTGCCCAGACTAACTGACACTCGCTCAGGATCGGATGGTGTTTGATACCAGATGATACCAGACGGCTATGCTTGCAGTTGGCACAGCAAGCCTTTACACCTGCAGGAGCCTTTCTTCTACTTGGAGTACTCGTTGACATAGTATGTGGCTATTTCGTGTTGTGATGGATGGGATCCGTTGGCTGACAGACGTGACACAATGGTATCATAGTCTGCCTGAGACATGTGGAGTATGACTTGCTCATCGTAGTCTACCTGTCCAGCCCATCCGAGCATGAACATGAATCCTGTTATGGCCAGAACGCCCAGGAACAACTTAACCTTTAAATCCTTATTCATAACTTTACCAATTTGATGTTAAACTTGTACTCCCATCGGGAATCGAACCCGAATCTAAGCTTTAGGAGAGCCTTGTTCTATCCATTGAACTATGAGAGCGGGTGGGGCAGTTGCCCCTGTGCTGTCCGCTGACAGCGATCTTCAATAATATATTATTTTTATGGCTTACTCGAAATAATCCTGCTGACGCTGTTGGCAAAGGCGAAGCTCTGACATCAGGTACTCCACTTTGCCTGGACGCTTACGAATGGTCAACAGTTCTTTCCTGGTCCAGCGACGCACATTACCTTCTCCGAAGATACGGTATGCTTCACGCTGACTGATGATCTCACGGGTGTCAGCTCCATCACGCAGCATAGGAGCCAGAGCCGTAGCGAGATCACGCAGGAATGTGTCGTAGGTGACAGTCTTGTCAGGGAACTGAATCTGTATCATACTTCATCCTCCTCTTCATCATCTTCAACCTCACCATCCTGGAGAGCATCCAGCTTCTCTACAGGCATGCAGTAGTAGCGACGTGCACGCTTGATACAGGAGCGCCAGAACTTGATATTCTCCATGATAGTGTCATCCTCCCAAGTCTCGCCAGTCTCATCATCATGGCGTACGCAGTTGTCGTAGTCCTCCTTGCCGTCATAGAGATACTTGATGGCAGTGTTCTCAATCCTTACGTTGGCCAGGGTGAAGCTGGTAAACGGATCCTCATAAAGTGTGGCAACCTCTTCCTGAGTTTCCTTACGGAACGTCTCCAGCTCCTCATTGAACTTCTCCAGAGCCTTGACATGACGCTTGCTGATATGCTTGCTGATAGTCTCCATTTGACAAGAAATTTTACTTTTACGAATTTCTGGTTACATAAACAAGCCGCTCAGATCTGGCAATCCGAGTGGAGTACTGGCGACCATGAATCAAGCCCAGGTCACAGGCTGTTGTCTTGACGCTTTGCAATTGCAACAAAGGGAAGGAAGTTTCCTGACCTACTTCCAAACCGCCAATTGTAGACCGCATTGAAACTTTTTCGCTCATAAATTTGGTGTTTACGAATTTATTTATTAACTTTACGCTGCAAAGATACACATTTTGTGAATACGATGCAAACTTTTAGTGAATAAAGAATAAACTTTTTGTGAATTTTAACAATTACGACGATGGAAAAGAAAGAAATGCTTGAAATTATCATCAATCACTACGATGATGGTAACAAAGCGCAATTTGCTAAACGTCTTGGAATTTCACCACAGGCGTTAAGCATGTGGTTTACCCGCAACTCCTTCGACGCAGAATTGTTGTACACCAAATGTGAAGGGCTGTCAGGCGACTGGCTTTTATCTGGAAATGGTGAAATGTTTAAGAGTTCACAAATAGTGAATAACGAACAGTCTGTAGACATAGACTTTACTGACATCAATATGAAAAAGATGTCAGCCAAGGTTGTTGTGGAGTTTGAGGTAACGGAAGATCAGTTTATAAAGATGGGACTGAAGGATAATCTTATTCAGGTACTAAACAAGAAATAATATGGGGCACCAATCAGGAGACGAGAAAGCCAAGCAAACAGAAGAGGTAATAAAAGAAGCTAATGAGAAGTGTAAGGGAATTAAACCTGATCCGAGCAAAATAATAATAGTCAATAATGGATGAAGAGTTTCTTGATAGAAGGTCAGCATGTTTTTGGTGGATTATAATCTTGTCTGTTGCAGGGATAGTTATGATTAACAGGCGATACAATATTGTAAAGTCTGGTAGAGTGCTAACTATTATTGTCCTAACAGTATTTTGGATAGAACTGATTATATTTTTGAAGCTTGTAAATTTTATATAATATGTACGCACGTAAGAAAACCGCCCTAAGTTTTAGGTATAGTTTAGAGTGACATAGGCGAATCCCGCTATTTATCGGAATACTTCGCTGCCGCACAGGACTGCAATACCTGTTGGCCTCTGTCTTCGGAGCCATTACCCCGTTCTGCTCCTGTTCGTCAATCCCCTTGTTCATCGGCTTTGTCAAAGGCGGCATACCACTGGGTGTCACTTTCGCCTTCCTCATTACCTCACCGTTGGTCAACGAAGTAGCCGTAGCCATGTTTCTCGGCTCGTTCGGAGTGAAGGTCACAGCCATCTATGTAGCCAGCGGCATCCTGCTCGGTATGATTGGCGGCTTCCTTTTAGGAAGAATGCAGCTTGAACCGCTATTAAGTGACTGGGTGAAACAAATTCAGATGCAGTCCACACAGCAGACAGAGGCATGGGAGGCAGAGCATGTCAGCTTCGCAGATCGTCTGCCCTCCATTCTCCGTGAGGCCTGGGGCATCGTGCGTGGTGTGCTGCTTTATGTCATCATTGGTATCGGCATCGGAGCTATGATGCACGGCTTCGTGCCAGAGGGATTCTTTGAGCACTACATGTCTCGCGACAACATGTTTGCCGTGCCTCTTGCTGTCGTTCTTGCCGTTCCCATGTATGCCAACGCTGCAGGTATTGTTCCTATCATCGAAGTGTTTGTGGTCAAGGGGATCCCCCTCGGCACCGCCATTGCCTTCATGATGGCCGTTGTGGGTTTGTCGTTGCCTGAAGCCACGCTACTGAAGAAGGTAATGACGTGGCGGCTCATCGGCATCTTCTTTGGCACCATCACGCTTTTCATAATTCTATTGGGCTATCTTTTTAACTTGATCCTATGAGAATCCTTGTTTTATGCACAGGCAATAGTTGCCGTAGCCAAATGGCACATGGTTTTCTTCAGTCATTTGATAGCCACCTAGAAGTGTATTCCGCAGGAACGTCGCCTGCCGAACATGTTCACCCTATGGCAATTTCGGTAATGTCCGAAGTAGGAATAGACATTTCCCATCATATTCCTCAGAAGGTAGAACAATATCTGAATGAGCAATGGGACTATGTGATAACTGTTTGTGGAGGGGCGAATGAGACATGTCCCACTTTTGTTGGCAAAGTCGGCAAACGAATTCACATCGGTTTCGACGACCCTTCTAAAGTAATTGGAAGTAAGGATTTTGTTATATCCGAGTTTCGAAGGGTAAGAGATGATATTAGGAAGGCATTCTGCGAATTTTATGCCACATATGTTAAATAATGAGAAGATACTTTTCAGAGTTATTTTCCTAAATTCAAGAAGAAAACTCGTCAAAATGCAAAATAACTGCAAATTGGCGAGTTTTCTTGCTATAATCCGAAAGATACCCCCAAAGCAATTGATTAGTAATTTTGTTATATGTGTATTTGCACATAATATCATGTGTAATATAATTTGCAAAATGAGATATAACAAAACGATGGTCATAGATTGGCTGTATAGTAGATAGTGGAATGAGAAGGGGAGGGTACATAGATTTATTCTTTTCAGTAAAAAGAAAAATGTGAATTTTGGGAAACATCAAGTCGTTTCATTCTGCAAAGTTTAGGTTTACGTTTACTCATGTATATATACATGCACCTCTAAACTTAAAGATTAAACCTACAATCATCTGCTTCAGGTTTACTATACCTTATTATATATATAAGCATATCTAAACTTAAACCTAAACTTATGGCATTGAATTCCATCCATTTTTCTTTTAATCGAAACAAAAATTTGGTAACAGAATGTCGTTTCCACCTTAATATATATTAAAATCATACACGTTCTGCAAGAAAAACGTGCAGAATGAACGTAAAGTCAGAATAAATCATTAACTTTGCAAACAAAGTTTGCAGAATGTGCTTTTAGGATTATCTCCCCTCTAAAGTATGTGATGCGTCTATAGAAAAAATGGTCAGTCAAGATGTTGACCAGATTGTTGACCAAATAGAAAAGTAACTCTAAAGAT
>JAEEGH010017192.1_pt1 | contig 15461 bp, 10 predicted proteins | sample 9134181 | NCBI WGS metagenome assembly JAEEGH01 (sample SAMN16246544, study PRJNA631951) | gut metagenome | biome: gut microbiome; feature: rumen; material: DP-attached | host: Bos | place: Iran: Karaj | collected 2018-10 | reverse complement strand
TTTTAAAGCCGATGTATCTGCCAGGCAAGGGACGGTTGAACTCTGATACCACATGTCGATCGGTCAGATTCTTAGCCCTCAGTGTAAATGTCAGTCTATTGTTCATGAAACTGTGTTCCAAGGCCGCATCGATGGTGAACGAGGTCGGGATTTTACGCTCCTGATACTTGCTCACTTCAAAGTCATAAAAATACTCATGGACATAGGCTGCATCAAGTAGCAAACGTGTGTTCTGCTCTTTACCGCCAAACAGGTTTTCTTTGTGCACCTCGGCACCAAAGTTACCCATCAGGTAAGGAACGTTAGGTATGCGAAGGTCCTTAGTGGGGTTGGGTACCTGTGTGCCAGGTGTACACTTTCGCACATCGCGCAGGTCCTGCCAGGTACCATTGGCATAGAGGTAAAGCAACTTGGTAACGTCGCCTTTCAGTTCAAGTTCTACGCCCTTTGTACGCACCGTTCCAAAATTACGATAGCGAGCCATGGTAGGTATTATATCGGGGGTAAAGCGTATCATATCCTCCAGTTCGTTAAAGTAACCTGTAAGTTCCATCTCCAGCAGACCGCCATCACTTTTCACGTGTCGATACATCAGCCCTAGATTCACACCCTTGGTACGCTCGGGCTTAAGTGCGGGCGAAGCTAAGATACTGAATCCGTTACCAATGAGTTCCTCGGTGGTTGGTATGCGCACCTCGGAGTTGAACGAGGCTTTAACCATCCAATCGCGTGCAAATTTATAACGCATAGCATCGTTAAAACCTAAATAGTTCTTCGAAATGTCAACTGGTTCAGGCTCGCTTACGCTATATACATCAATACTACGAGATGAAGACGAGAAGTGATAGTCCTTTAACGTGAATGCATTCTGGAACTTACCGTCAAATAGAGTCAGATCGTAAGAGAAACCGATGGTTGCAGTATTCATTTTACTGGGGAAATTGGCTCTGAATCCCATAGCCTTATCCATTAACGAATCGTTGGGGTGCATCGAACTGTGATCGGCATACACGTTCAGATTCAACGAGTGGTGCATATCTATTGTATAGCCCAGGTTCAGTTTGCAAGTTAACTCGTTGGTACGCGTGCGTCCATCACTGGGATAGGTATTCTGTTCGCCACCATAAACCGATGTGGGTGGCATCTGGTTTCCATCCCAGTCATAGCGGTGCATGGCCTTGTCGCACATGCCCGAATAGCCTAATACATAGCCAGCATCCAAGTCAAAATCCAATCCATCCAGAAAAAAGTCATTCTTCTTCAGTTTTAGCGCACTTACATAGTTGGTTGAGTAGTTATAGGCCTCACGAATATCGATATCGATGCCCTGTATTTCCTGCTTGGTGTGCATACCTATCAACTCCAGCTTAATCTCATCGAACCACCATTTCGTGGCTTTAATCGAACCACCATAGATACCTTTGTTGAACTGATCGTGATTGCGCTCCACCCAGCGACCGTCAATATGGTCTAATCGCATCTTGTAATTGTTCTTGGCAAACGAGTAGGTTCCACCTAAGCCAAACTGCAAACCACTCTTACTATCGGTACGCTTGAACACCCCCGATAATTGGTGCGTATTAAACGAGCCAATCTCATAGGAGAAGTCAAGGTATAGCGGTGGGTATTCTTTCGTCACCACGTTAACAGCACCACCTAATGCCGAACCACCAAAACGATAGGGTACCAAGCCTTTATATACCTCGATACGCTCAATCATATCGGTTGGAACATCGTTCAGAGCCACAAAGTTACTAAGTTGCGACATAGGAGCTTCGTCGATATACATGCCGATGCGCTTGCCCTCCAAGCCGCGTACTGAGATACGTGATGCGCTACCAAGTCCACCTGTATTACGTACAGTTACACCCACTGTACGCGATAGTACATCGTTAATATTATTGGCTGTACCCTGTAGCTGACGTTGTCCGATGACGGTTACAGGCATACCCGACTCCTTGATTTTTCTGATTCTACTGCGTCCCATTACCTGTACTTCGCGTAGTCGTACAGTGTCCTTTCTGGTCATCGTGCTGTCAATAGGTTCAGCTGCAACAAATGTGCTACACAGACCTAAAACGATCCCAACTAAACATCTTTTTACCATTTTAATTTTTTGTTTATGTAATAAATGATTAATAACTCTGGTGTGTTGCCATCAGATTCCGGGGTGCAAAGGTACGGCGAAAATAATAAGTGCGCAATACCTAAAAACAAGTGTTTTAAGCATCGCGCACCTTTCGGTGTTCAATAAAAAGAACTAATATAAAATAGGTATTGGTGTATCCTTAAGCATACGAGTGCATGCCGCCTAAGAAGTAGTTTACACCAAAGTAAGTCATGAGGATGGTGAGGAATGCCAGCACCATATACACGTTGTGATTAAGTTTGATGCTACGATGGGCGGGGATGCCGTAAATCATCAGGGTGATGAGTGCCCAGGTTTCCTTGGGGTCCCACGACCAGTAGTTACCCCACGAGATGTTGGCCCAGATGGCACCGATAAAGATACCAAAGCCTAAGAAAGTGAGCGCAGGGTAAAGCATCATCTGCGACAGGTGCTGCATGCCTTGGCGATGCTTGGCAGAAATAATACCCACCAGACTGCTGAGGCAGGCAAACAACAACAGGGTGTAAGCCAGCATGATAGTTGCAATATGGATGGGTAGCAGGCGCGAGTTGAGTACAGGCATGGGGTGGTTCTCAGGCGAGTACTTATTCAGGAAGTGATACATCAGGAATAAGAAGCATGCCGCGATGCCAGCTGCAAAGATATTCAGTTGTCGGCGATGATTACGCAGCAAGGCAAGCTGTTCGCGGAACCTGCCCTTAGGATCGATGAGTATCCAGATGAGCGATACAAACAGCAAGGCGTAACCACAGTAGGTTACGGGGATGCCCCATGGATCGTAATTCAGCGACAGGATACTACCCTGCATATCTGCATCGTAGTCCATCTGATACAGGCGGATATTCCTATAACTGGCAATCTGATTCATTGAGATGGTAAAGGGCTTGCCATCGATGGTAACCTGCGAGATATAGTCGGATGGCATCTCTGTCCCCTCATAGAACTTTACGTCAAAATGCTCCAGACAGATGTTGAAAGGCAACTGGTGGAGGTGCATGTCGCGTGTTAGGAATGTGTTGGTGGCTACGCCCTGACGTAAAGGTACTACACCTCTTACGGCGGTGAGATGCGTGAGCAGGGCACCTGCCAGGATAACTACAAACGACAGGTGTAGCACCATTACCGATGGACGTCGCACCTTACGCTTGATGAGCCAGAATATGCTGACGGCTACTAACAAAGCCCATAAGGCCGAGAACCACCAGGCACCATAGATATTGTTGGATACATACTCTGTACCCTGATATTTCTCAAAAACCGTGGCGGCTGCCAGTACAGCAACCACCACGATGTATAGAATGATTATACTTCGCTTCATATATAATAAACGTAAGCAGCGGGCAAATTATTATATAGACTCGATGAATTTTATTACAGCATCTCTATCGGCCTTAGGCAGATGATAGAATTTCTCTGTTGGTCCGTAAGCATCCGACTGCTTTGAATAACCATGCCACATGATAGCCTCAAGTACACTGCGGGCACGGCAGTCGTGCAGACGATCGTTAGCACCTGTAAGCAACTGCGACAGTCCGCGGCCCCACAATGGTGTGGTGCGGCACCAGCCTGTGCGGATGTCGTTCTTCATCATCAGGCGATGCTGAACCATATCGGTGTAAGGCCAGATGGTCTGGTTAGGATAGCGGGGCAACATTTTGTTGGCATCCTTACCAATGCTCTTGGCATAAGCCTTGATGCTGGCATCTACCCACATGTCATCGTTGCCGGTCTTCCACGATGGACGATGGCAGCGGGCACAACCAATCTGCGAGAACAGATCCTTACCACGCTGTACGTCGGCATCGTTCAGGTTGCGGGCTGCAGGAACAGCCAGCGCGCGATGCCATACCATGAACTGATAGTACTGCTTGTCGCTCATCTCTTCCTTGCCATTGTAAGGCGCACCGTTAAACAGGTACTTGTCGAAGGTCTCCTTCTTGGCAATCGACGAGCAACTCAGAATCTCGTTTACACGAGCAGCAATACCTTCGTCGGTACCATCGGCATAGTAGGGGTGCAGAATGCTGAGTGGCGATTCGCCGTGCTCTTTGATATAGCTGATAACCTCCTTATCCTCGCTCTGTGCCTTGGCCCATGCGGGGGTGGTGTAAAGGAAGTGACGGTCGCTACGTGTTACGTTGGTGATATTCCAGATAGCGTTCGAACCTGCACCATCCTGCAGCGAACCGCGAGTCATGGCATAGGTGAAGCGCTTAATCGGACCGTGAGAGCCACGGAAGGTACCTAGGTCGTTATAAGCAGCCGAATAGTAGGCTGATGATTTGAAGGTGCCTGCCTCCTGATCCCACATGGCGGGATTCATGGTGGCATGCTTTGATTCGGCTAACCACTGTGCCTCGATATCCTCATCGCTGATGGCATCGAGCAGGCCTGTACCATAAACACCGATGGTCGACTCCAGTCGTACCTCGTAGTTGGTAGGCAGTGGGTTGGTGTTGAAGGCGGTCTGAGGGATGGTTACCTCTGGATAGATGAGGGCATATTCCTCGCCATCTTCAAACTTCATGGGCAGTCCGCTCTCCATGGCTGTTACATTCTTCCAGTCGATGGTTATCTGATTTTCGTCGATAGGAGCCTTGAAGGGCGACATGGCCTGTGTCTGAGGCATACCTGTTACCTCGGTGATGTAGCCGTTGGTATCAGGATGATAAATCACCAGCAGATAGCCGTTGCCAATCTGGTTGGCGCGATATTCTGTCTGACGCTTGCCGTGACCATAGCTGGGGTGGCAGGCGATACACGAGTTACGAACCCATGCAGGACCTAAGCCTTTACGTGGCTCCTGCTCAAAGGTGTAGAGCTTCTCGAAGAACCCCTCGCCTGTATTAAAGTCGTCCTCCATGCCAGCGGCTATAGCTGCAGGAGTGATGGCCGAATAGCTGGCCTTCTCGGTGGTGCCGAGCTCACCGCCGGGGTACCATTCCTCGGCAGTAAAGTTGCCAGTAGCTTTTCCGAATGCTTGTTCTTCAGGTGTCAGAGGTCCCAGATCTGCGAAGTCGTTATTATCGGAACATGCTGTCAGCCCTGCGGCCGACAGCATTCCGAAACATACAACACATGTTAGTTTCGATATTTTCTCCATAAGTGTATTTGTTTAATTAATTTTCAGGTGTATTACTCTCCAGATGTAGAATCCCAGTTATCTGGATCGTCGAAGTTCTTGCCCCATACCACGCTGCAATACTTAACGAATGGTGTTGGCATGTTGCTGATACCCTCGATAGCACCCACGTAGTTGCTTTCTACAGCGGTGTTCACCTTATCGCTCTTTACGCTGGCAAAGAAGGTGTGGAAGCTGTACTCGTTAGCCTTCTTGTCGGTTGAACCCAGCCATACGTTACGGATACTGCGGATGTTATCGCGGAAGTCGGTGATAGAGTTGTAGCTATAAGGCGACTCTACATAAGCGATGTCGCCAGCGCTGAATGGGTTAGCAATCTTGGCTGTACCTACCTCGTTACAGATAGCCAAGCATGAGCCCTCGTCGCTACTCAGTACCTGAGCAATGGCATCCTTCAGTGTGGGGAAGGTGCTCTTGCTGCCACTTACACCAGCCTGCTTCAGGTTCTCGCCATAAGAGAGACCTGCGGCGGTAGTCATATCCAGACCTGCGGCCTTAACTACTGCTACACGAGCGGCATTAGCTGCTGTCTCGCCCTCCCAGGCAACCTGCAACTGGAAGCAACGCTGCTTAAGCAGGGTGCAGATAGTCTGAGCGTAAGCCAGCTCCTGGGCACCAGTAATCTTCTCGAAGTTAGTGTAGGTATCGTTACCCTGCAACTCGGCTACCTTACGGTTCTGACCGTTACGGAACAGGATGAACTCCAAAGCGTGGAAGCCCAGGATGGTGGCATCCTCCAGCATCTCGTCGTTCATGCCATTGTTAAAGTAGTTGAGCAGCAGACTGCGGTTCAAAGGCCATGAATCGATAGTTGGGTCGATATCGAAATCGCTGGCGGCACCCATCAGGAATGCCTCAGAGCGCTCCCAGTTCTGGCGGGCCTGCTTAAAGTCGGCACAAGCCTTGTCAATCTGGGCCTGTGTAATGCTGTTTACGGTCAGACCGTTCAGAGTCTTCTCCAAATCCTCAACATCATCAGCCAACTGTGTATAGGTAGGCACGATGACGTTACCAACCAGAGTCTCGAGTACCTTGCGCAGGTAAGCCTCTTGAGCCTCGCTCAGTTTTGCTGTAGCGATGGTGGTATTGGCATTTTCAAGCTCTGAAATCAGCGACAAACAGTTGTCGATAGCGTCCTGACCGAAAGCCTTGCTGTTGTAGTTTGCAGCGGTGGTGTTCTGGGGATAGCTGTCCTCATCTACCAATGGTGTAGTGTTGATAACGTTGAACTCGTTACCGTTCTCTTCATTGTTGTTGTTACTTTCACTGCAGGCAGTGAACGAGAGTCCCATCATGAGGACCGACATTGCATAAGTAATTTTCTTCATTGCTATAATAATTATGTGGAAATTTCGATTTTAGAGGAAGAATCCTTCGTAAGCCACACCGATGTTAACCGATGGCTCGTTGTTGTACTTGCTCTTCAGGAAACGCTGAGAGTACTCGGCCTTGATTACAATCTGCTTGATGGGGTGGTAGTTCAAACCTACGGCCATACGCTTAACGGCTGTGTAGTCGTAGCTTACGCCCTTGGTGTCGCTGGCATAAGGGTTGTAAGCCTCGTAACGTCCGAACAGATAAAGGCGCTCACCCTGCTGGCGCATGCTCTGTATCTGCGAGAAGATGTCGTAGCCAGCCTCAATACCCATGGCATAAGCATTGCCGCTTACAAAGGCAGAGTGCTTGAAAGGTGATTTCGAGTTCAGGCGGTTGTACATGTATTTCAACTCGCTGGCGTTGCCCAGGTAGCCATAGTCGGCCTGACCGCGAACAATCCAGTTGTGGGCATTATAGGTGAAGTCGATGGCACCGATGGCTACCTTACCCTGATAGGTGGCGCCTGTACCATTGGCATCGTTGGGATAGGTATTGCCGATGCTGTGACCGTAGTAGCCGCTCAGACCGATGCGCAAACCAGGAATAGAGTAGTTGTCGATACGCAGGGCTGCTGCATATTTGTTGGCAACATCAAACTCCATGGGCGACTTGTGCCCCTTGTGAATCCAACCCACATTGGTGAACTGGTCGGCATTCAATCCGCCTAAGAACTGAGCTTCGTAGCGGAACTTGCCTGCACGTCCCCAGAACGATACGCCTGTCTGGTGCCAGGTGCTGGGCATGATGGTGTTCTCGCCTTCGGGGCGATAAACAGTGAAGTAGCTCAGTGGCTCGTGGTGTGCATTGTTCAAACCTACAGGCACTACGATATGGCCAACACGGATGTTAGCCCAAGGGGCAAACGACTTCTGCAACCAGAACTGCTCCAGCTCTACCTCACCGCCTTTCTCGGTTTCCTGCTCCCATTCACCGCCTTCTTCGTCTTCCTTCTCGTAGGCAATACCTGCGCCGCCATGCTCAAACTCTATCTCGGTACCAAAACTCCAGCCTTTGCCAAAGTCGTAACCCAGATAAATCACTGCATGGGGAATGTCGAGACGTCCGTGACTAGGATCATTCTTATGTTCCTCGGGTTGACTGTAGCGACTCACGTGGTCGCTGTAATAATTTCGTGTAAAGTTTGCTTCGCCATAGCCACCAACGCTCAAACGTGAGGTTTTGGTGCTATCTGCATTGTTCTTCTGTGCGCTGCCTGTTAAGCAGATCGCCATCATCATTAATGTATATATAAACCTTTTCATAACCGAATTTAGTCTCTTAAACAAATCCGGGTGCAAAGGTACGGCGATTAAGGCAATGTTACAATACCTAAAAAGTGTGAAAAAAGAAAGTGGCTGCAACAGCGGCCACCTTTATTTTCCTAAAAACTTGGTATCGAGATAGGCTTGAAATGCATCTTTATACAAATCGCCTATCGGTAAATAGGTATCGCTATCCATAATCACACGGTTCTTATTTACCTCCTGAATCTTGTTCAGGTTGATGATATAAGAGCGGTGAATACGCATAAAGTTGTTGGGCAGATGTTCTTGCATCTTCTTCATGGATAGGAGTGTGATGATGGGTTTCGCCTCGCCTTCTATCCACACTTTCAGGTATTCGCTCATGGCCTCTACATACCTGATATCGGGGATGCTCACCTTTACGATGCGGTAATCGGTTTTCAGGAAGAGCGAGTCGTCGCTATCGGTAGCAGGCTTGGCTGCAGCTACCGATTCGGTTAGTCTATCCTTAATCCGGTTGGCGGCACGTTGCAGATCCTGCAGGCCGAAAGGTTTCAGCAGGTAATCTACAGCATTCACCTTAAATCCCTCAACCGCATACTCTGAGTAGGCGGTGGTGAATACAATCAGCGGCGGAACGGCCAGCGATTTCACAAAGTCCATACCATTCAGGTCGGGCATGTTGATATCGCAGAAGATGGCATCAACTGTATCGTTCTCTAAAAACTTGCGGGCTTCTAAGGCACTCTGGCACTGAGCTGCCAGTTGCAGAAATGGCACCTTATTAATATAGGAAACCAGTTGCCCCAGAGCCAATGGCTCATCGTCGATAGCTAAACAACGTATCATAATGGTAATATTAGTTCTACAAAATAGGTATCAGTATCATCTTTGATGCTCAGCGTGTAGTTCTTGTCGTACAATAGGTCTAAGCGCTTCTTTACGTTCACTAAGCCTACTCCACCTTTCTCTTGGTTAGGCTTTTCTGCCTTTGAGTTGGTGCAGGTAAAGTGTAGGTGGGTTACCTGAGGCAGTGGCTCGATAAGCTCTACCTTAATATCTATAAACGAGTCGTGCTGATAACTCACGCCATGCTTAAAAGCATTCTCGATAAACGATACCAACATAAGTGGTGGTATGGTTTTATCGGGAACCTGGGTAGGCAGGTCGAGATTAATCTTCACCTTATCGGTATAACGTAGCTGCATCAGTGTGATGTAAGTACGTATAAACTCCAGTTCGCGATTCAAAGGCACACCGCTCTTATCGCCTTCGTAAAGCACAAAGCGCATCATCTTCGACAGCTCAAGGATGGTGTCCTGTGCCTTGGCAGGATCGATATCTACCAGGGCATGGATATTGTTGAGCGTGTTCATAAAGAAGTGTGGGTTTATCTGATATTTCAGATATTCCAGCTGCTGCTCAAGATTCTGCTTTTCCAGTTCGTGCAGTTTGCGCTGGTCGCTACGGGTGCGGAAGTAGAGCTTGGAACCAAGGTTGGCACCAAACATCAGCACGAGTATGACGGTGGCAATGATGTCGTGAAGTCCTCTGCCCGGTCCCTCTTTGCGCATGAATGGCGGATGGGGCTTTCGGTCATGAAATTCTGGTGGCATTCTGCGGTCGTCGCGATCCATTCTGCGGTCATCGCGATCCATTCTGCGGTCATCGCGTTCGTGGCGTGGGCCGTTAAAGAATTCGCGTTTTTCTCTTTCAGGGAAAGGCCGTGGATGAGTATTCATCTGAACGAACACAAATCCTGTAACCACAATGGTGATGGCCGATAAGTATAGGGTGCGCTTATGCCGCTGGATGAGCAAGGGTGCCAGCAGGAAATTGTGAAACAGAAACAGCAATAAAAATATAATGAACTTGCCCCAGATAAAGAATACTTCACCCCATTGAAAGCTGAGGTTATCATCGCTCATGGTACGTAGATACAGACTTAGTAGCGGAGTTGCAAAGAGCAAACTCCACACTACTAAGTATATCAGGTTTTCTTGTCTCGACTGATTTTTCATCCAATACATTCCAATTACTACTATTAATAACGTGAAAATTTGCGATTTATTGTGTCAGTGCCAACCGCCAGGCCAACCGCCGCCTCCGCCCATGCTATTACCGCCGGTATAGCTTGAGAGCGAAACGCTGCTTCCACCCGATATGGTACCGCCTGCAATGCCTAAGCCGCCAAAGAAACTGCTACCGCCGCTAACCGATGTACCCGACTGCAGGGTGGGGGTAGTGGCTGCTGATACTACCAAACCTGAACCGCCACTGGATGGGGTACGGAACGAGAAGGTGTTCTCGCCAACGGTCATGGTGTACCAGGTGTTCTTGCTCCATGACGACGACTGGTAGCACGACTGTGTAAGACTGCTGCCACTCTCCAGTCCGCCGATAGCTACGATGGTACCACCGGTAAGGTATAGCTTCTTGCCGCCTTCGGTATTGGCATCGATAGCCACCTCGGGTGAGCCCGAACAGATGGCATACACCAGTCCGCCTTTCAGATAGATGTTGCCATTGGCATCCAGTCCGTCGTTGTTCTTGCCCTGTGCATACACATAGCCGCCAGTGATGGTCATGTCGCCTTTCGAGTTGATGGCATCGTCGTAGGCATAGCAAGCCACCTCGCCACCGCTGATATTCAGCGTGCTCTTGGTTTCGATGCCCTCGCCGTTATAGCCGCTGGTGCGCACCCAGATGGTGCCGCCGCTGATGTTGATATCACCATCCACCTTGATACCCTTAGGCGACGAGGTGTCGTTATTGCTCTTGTATTGTCCGCCCTCGGTTACTACATACACGCTGCCGCCATTAAAGTTGGCCGTCATATCCACGTTGATGCCCTTGCCGCCGCTGCCAGTGCTCTTGAGCCACAGCTCGCCAGCATTGATGGTAAAGGTAGAGTCAGCCTTGATGCCGGCAGCCCCTTTGGCCTCCTGATCGTCGGTGTCGTAGGTGCCGTCGCCAGTGGTGATCACGGTGGTGCGACCGCCGTTAACCACGATGTTACTCTCGCAGTTAATACCTTTGGCTGCTGCCGCCGTTACCTCTACGTTGATGATACCGCCGTTGATAAACACACCGTCGTTGGCTTTGATGCCGTGGTTGGCGGTTGATTTGGCGTAGATGTTGTTGCCTTTGCGAAACACAATGTAGTCGGCCGAGTGGATGGCATTGTTGGTATTGCCGACAACACTCAGCTGTCCGCTGCCGTTAAACAGTAGTTTTCCCTTGCAGTAGAGTGCTCCCTTCTGGCTGCCACTCGTACCATCGGTCAGTGTATTGCTGGTGCCGTCGGCTAATACGATATAGGCGCGCTTGCCGCTCAGCAGATTCAGGGCTGCCGAGTCGGGATTGGTGATATTTACACCATTCAGCTTTATTTCGTATTTCTTGTCGCCTACAACGGTAAACGATCCGTTGCTGGTGGTGCCGCTCAGTACATAGCAGATGTTTTTGGTAGAGCCGTGATTGGCTGTGATATGTCCGCCGTTCACGGTTATCTCTACGCCGTTCTCGGTCTTAGCTGTGGGGCTGGCCATATCGATGGCAACCTCGGTGGTAAAAGTACTGTTTTCCAGAGCGTCTTCCTCGTCGGGCATGTACTCTGTAGCCGCATCAGTTGGTTCGGCCGATGTCTGGTCGATGTTTACGGTAAATGTGGTTAGATCGCCAGTGGTGGTCGAACTGCCGCTGCTATTCTCGCTGGGAGTGTCGTTGCCCCAGTTATCTCCCCAACTGTTAGTGTAATCGCTGAATGGGTCGCCGGCCGAACAGCTTATCAAAAGTGCTACCGATGCCACCAGCATCATTCTGGTCATTGCTTTTTTCATGTTTTAATGCGTTTTAGTGAATTATTTGGTGTGCAAAGGTAGCATGATGAGGCCGATCCGCCAAAAAAAATCAGCGAACCGGCCAAAACAAATTACAAAAAGCCTACTTGATGGTTATCCACACAGCCTCGCCGCGGTCTTTGGCCTCTACAATCTTATGCTTCAGACGGTGCAGCCAGATGCGGCTGTCAACTACTTGCCCCACCAGCTTGTTCTTGCCAACAAGTATGCAGCCTTCGGTGTCGCTCACTGTATTGCCCGTGTGGATGCGTATGCCCTCAAATTTTGGCACACCGAGCAGGATGGGGAGCCACTGCCCGAACTTGGGGCTCCAACTGATTACCACGGCATATCGGCCTTCGGGTATGGCGGAGCGGCCTTTCACTTTGTAGGCTCCGTGGGCATAGTCGCGCCAGGTGGGTTCCAGCGTGTCGCAGAAGTACTGGTTCTCCGTGCCTGCCAGATACTCGTCGTCCACGTGTCGCTGAATGTAAATATGCCCAATGGTGTAAGTTTTGCGTTTTGCTATACGCTCTAGAATCAATTCCATAATTTTTGAATGTGCTTAATGTTACATTGTTGCAAAGTTACTTTGTGACGTTACTCTTTTGCCAGTGGTGGCGGTCGGTTTTGCTTATCCAGCCATCGCGCATCCAGCGTGAGATGATCATGCGTATGGCCGATTCCGAGCAGTAGCCGCGCTTCAGCGCTCGCAGGTCGTCGATGGTGAAGGAGGGTGCCAACTGGTCGAACACGCTGTGGTTGGTGCCATATCGCTTACACTCTTCGCTAGCTTCTACATACTGGTTCTGCAGGGCTTCGCCGAAGGTCTTGATTTGCTGCATCAGACAGTAGTCGGCCATCATCAGGGCAAAATCCAGGCATTGTTTCGATTCTTTATCCTTGCCGCTCAAAAGATGGAATATCACCCCACAACGGAAACCAATCACGGCAGCACGTTTACGATAGGTGTCCTTCACATGGTCGATGTCCTTGGCAGCTTCTACGCGCTTCTGCTCCACCCAGTCCTCGATAGCCTTGCGCAGGCGGGGGGTATCCACAAGTCCGCTGTATGAGCGAAGCCGGCTTACTGCTTCTTGGATTCTGGCTTCGTCGTCGGCCGACCGACGGCCAAACTTGGGCATCTTCGAAAAACTGGAGTCGGGCATTTCAGCCACGAGGATACGAGAAGAAAGACCGTTCTCGATATTATCCGACTTGAAGCATTTCCTCATGGCCCCATTGGTTCCAAGCATCGTCCAGTTATAGGCTACTTTCACCACGCCCGACTCTGCGGCATCCGAGTTGTAATCCTGGCCCCATTCACCTTTATCAAAGCTCAGACGATAGATGTCGTACTTCGAACTCCAGGAGCCGGCACCATTCGTTTTCCTGAGGGTGTCAAGTTCCTCTCCGAACGAGTAGATAGTGTGTCCCTGGGCATTTTTGAAACGCTTCAAAAGGGTTGAACACGAAACTGTTACGGGTACCATCCGGATTAGAACCTTTGGATCTTCAGGAGCCTTTTCGTTGGCCTTGCGACCTTTCTTGCGCTCCTTCCATTCCTCCTCACGTTTGCGGGCAAGGGCATCTTCTTCGTCGAACTGACGCTTCCAGATGTCAACGGCATTCTTCACCACGCTTTTGTTAGAGGCCTGCTCGCCACGGATAATCGACATAAGTCCAAGGTGCTGCAAATTGCCGTCGCAATATTGAATCTGAACTTGATCGGCGTAAGCCGCTGCTATCGGCAATACACCACAGAGCACGGGCATGTGCATCGTAACCGGCACACCCGCAAGGCTCTCTTTCAAACCAATGGGCAGAACCTTTACATTCACCTTTGCTCCAGTCTCGGCAGCCACCACCTCGGCATCCTCGATTTCATCCGATGAGATACCCATTTCGAGCGCACTCACAATCTGATCAATCAGCCGCGACCCTTTGGTTGGCTCCTTACAGGCCGAGTGGATAATGCCTCGCATCTCCTGATCCGACAACCCGTACTTGGGCATCACCTCGAGCAACCAATCCTCGTTATTATCACAGATGGCACGAAGATTAGCAGCCAACTGATGGAGTCGTTTATTCCGCTCGCCCTCTGATGGTTCACCACCTGTTCGGCGCCAGTACTCACAGATAATAGAGGTATAAGGCACGCCCTTGAACTCTGTAGGGTATTTATTTTGGCACGGATGATTAAATCCGTGGAAATCCGTGGAATCCGTGCCTAAACCTTCTCCCTCGGGATCATAGTAGCTACCATCCTCCGTACGACCATCAATCGAAAGCCCTCTATCGGTATAGGCCTTTCTCCTCGCAGCCACCTCTTGCTCTGAAAGCTGAGCGTACCAGCCATCGGCACGATAAATCTCAAAATCGGCAGGCGAAATATAGATGAACCTCTCTGGGGTAAAGCAGCTGGTATCACAGGCAACACCAAGAGCCTTACAATATTCGCGCTGTGCTTCGGGCACCGTCATACCCAACGGCAGGCGAATATCAATGTGCAGTTTACGGCGGATGGAGTAATCCTTATGAAGCATCAGCCCCTGCCACTTTCCACCTGCCTCGATATCGAGCCGTTCCGACATCTTGTTGGCCTTTTCCACCAACTCAGGGTCGTCGATATCGATGCAAGTCTGCCAAGTGAAACTCTCTGCCACGATGTGCTCACGGTCGCGATAGTCGTCACGGAACTGGGTGTAGTGCGGACAACGGAATGGCAGCCACGACTTTAATTTACGCTGCTGTTCGTCGTCGTCAGTTAAATTGATACGTTCTGCCATCTGTTTCAGTCGAGGTGACTGAGTAAGTGCATCGTAGTCGTGGAGCGGGCATTCTTTCACGAATGCCCTGGTTTGCTCCTTAGTCTGACGTGCGTTGAGTGCTATCAGTCGCTCCAAAATCATTTCCATATTGTTTCCTCCTTTCTGGTTTTAAAGTACGACATAATCTCGTCGGCCTCCTCTTCGTAGAGAGCCTTGGTGAGCGCCAGTCCGTATTTCTTCGGGAACTTAAAGGTTACGTATACAAACTCCTCGTCCATACGTCGGCGTGGCCCCTCTTTGTGATACCCGTCGGCCTTGCGGCGATACTGCGGTCTGGTTATTTTCACAGCCCCATGTGCCGTCTCGTAAAGCGTCTCGTGTCTAGGACCTTTCTTGCCCACATTGTAGCGCTTCACTCTGGTGCGCCCGTCGGCATCCACCTCGATGCCTGCACGATAGCGCACTCGGCTGCCGTCGGTTACCTGCTTCTCATCCTCCCATGGGCATGGATACACGTTGATATCTCCGTTGGTCATGAAGTTAATACTTGCATCCATCTGGATAGCGTTATTCAAAATCTGTTCTTGAAATTTCTGTGGATTCATTTTCTGAAACTTTAGCGAGACCGGGCAAGTGCTGAAATTGGATCCTTTTCACTCGCGAGACTTCCCTCATCCTGCTTTCGTCTCAGATTAAACTTAGTGTTACTTTTTAGCGATTAAGAAACTGCATGTAGAACGGCTGCTGTCCTCCTCTGCCCGTTCTTCTACTCAGCATCCTGCACTTGTTCATCAGCGCCATCTGCTGTCGAGCCTGATTAACCATCAGAGGGTAGTTTTCTTTGAAAATCTGTTTTTTTATTGACATAAGAATAAAGGTGTACTCACAGGGCTTAACCTCCGCACCGTTGCATTCGGTTTTCTGTTTTCCGAGTGCAAAGGTATATGGAAAAAG
>JAEEGH010017191.1_pt1 | contig 15462 bp, 8 predicted proteins | sample 9134181 | NCBI WGS metagenome assembly JAEEGH01 (sample SAMN16246544, study PRJNA631951) | gut metagenome | biome: gut microbiome; feature: rumen; material: DP-attached | host: Bos | place: Iran: Karaj | collected 2018-10 | reverse complement strand
TGCTGACAGAAGAGCAGGTCTGCAAGATTCTGGACTGCTACACCGTGGGCAAGGTCGATTTCACCATGCGCGCCTACCGCGACATCGTGCCCAACATCACGGCGGCCGAGGACAGCGTCTGCTACAACTACCTGTGTGAAGCTCGCGAGATGGCCATCGACTACAAGACGATGAAGGAAATTTCTGAAATCTTCGCCATCTACAAGGACAAGTGCGAGGAATATTTCAACACACACGGCCGCAACTGGCGCGAGATGTACCGCGACTTCATCAAGAAGCGCCAGGCGGAGAAAAACAAATAAGGGGATTCCGCCTCCCCGCTGAAAACGGCAACAGAAACGATTGTTCGGAAGGGTGTCGGCCAATGGCTTACGCGCTCCAGAACAATCGTTTTTTCTTGCACTCCAAGGCCTTCGGATGAATGCCATTGGCCAAAAAAACAGAAAAAAAGAACCGAAAAAACGGAGAAATCACAATCAGAGCATTTTTTACAATAAAAAAGGAGGAAAATTTCATCGGCCAAGCAAAAAAATTGCTATCTTTGCCACGTCAATTTGGCACAATTGCGGCATTTGACTTTTTTCTGCTCGAAAACAATGAACCAAAATAACAACCTAAAAACATTATCACTATGAAAAAAACTCTATTACTTGCAGCACTTTCCGCTGCGACGGCGCTCTCATTTGCCGAAGAAAAGACTGTAACTTTCGATTTTTCCGACCCGACGAAGTACGGCTACGAAAAGGCAGCTGCTAATGCTGGCACAACAATCGCCTACGAAGGAACCATCGAGAGCGATGGCGTGACCATCAAAAACGCGTTTGCAGAAAGCACCGCCACGACATTCCGATTCTATACAGCTAACGATGGAGCAGTGACTCTGCGTCTTGCCTCGAATGGCGTTTTCACGGTCACTGCTGGCGGTGCCAACATCACCAAGATTGCCTTGACTGGCAGCAAGCTGACCACAACCAACCTCAGCATCACCCCAGGCACATACGAGAACATGACGTGGACCGGCTCGGCCACAACCGTCACTTTCACCCGCAACAAAGAGACTCTCCAGTTCGCCACGATGGCAGTGACTTTTGAGGCCAATGACGGCGGCACGACCATCGAGCCAACCGGACTCGAGTCATTCAAAGCCATCGAGAACGGCGTGATTGCAAGCGTCTTCGAGAATGCAGTGGCCGATGGTGGCCGCTCGATTGTCAGCTTCGGCACCGGCAATATGGACGTTGAGGCCGTAGGCGGACGCACCCCGAAGGATGTCAAATTGGCCAAGACCGCAACCTTCACCGACTGGGTCAACGGCTGGAACGAACCAGAATGGAAGTCGGGCAACACCAACCTTAACGACAAAAAGCCAGGCGTTGACACTATTTATTTCTACTACGTACAGGGCTCAGGCAACCCTGCAGTAGAAATCGGCGTCGATGAACCGACCGAAAAGGACGATTCGCTCATCTACAAGCCCAAATACACTTTCTACAGCCCAGACGGCTCGCTCGGAATGCCAGTCATGGGTCTCTACTACAAGTTCACGCCAAAGGTCAACGGCACCGTCAAGGCTCAGATCTGGGCCAACAAGGGCAACCGCTACACCTACGTCGTCAAGGAGAGTGCCAAGACCCCAATCGCCTACACTAAGGAGGGCTACGTAAACGGTCAGAACCGCACCCTCGAGAACGTAACGATGAAGAGCCTCGTCAATGGCGCAGATTCAATCGGCTCGATGAACGAGAAAATCCTCCTGAACAATGCTCAGATTGACTCCATCCACGAGGCCGTGCTCTGGAAGTACACCATCACCAGCAACGGCGCCACGACCAAGGAGCTGAACGCAACCCAATTGGCCGACTCTCTCGCAACCGGAAACTATCCGGACGCCAAGGTTGACACCATCAAGAGCCACGGTGTGAACGATCCATACATCATCGCAGGCGGCAACCAGGCCTTCTGGGGCTGGATTACATTCGACGTTGAGGCCGGCGAAAACTACTGGCTGTTCCAGCACTCGTCACAGGTCGGCTTCGGTGGCTACGAGTTCACCTTCGAGGTTGACCCGAGCGGCATCGAGGATGTAAAGGCATTGGCCAATGGCGCAAGCGACCGCATCTACGACCTCTCTGGCCGTCGCGTGAACAGCATCGAGGCCGGCAAGCTCTACATCAAGAACGGCAAGAAGGCCATCATCCGATAATTCAAGCCGAAAAGACACAGTGGCACGTGTAATGTGTTCTGCACAGATATACGTGCCACTTGTTTCCTTTTTTTGCGGGGGCAGGCACATTGGCCATAATCCCCAAGACAAGGACTCTCAACAGATTGAAGTTTCCCGAATATTTACCTTTTAACAAGCTTATAATGAACAAGAAGATCATCAATTCCGCGCTCATTCTGCCCGTGGCCGCCGCCCTCGCAGTCTCGTGCGCCGAAGACGGATTCTCGCCCGAAAACTGGGAGCCCAGCGTACAGGACTCACAGCTGGGCAATCCGACAGGAATCACCATCTCGAAGACATCGACCACGGACTCCACCAAGACCGTCGTCATCAACTGGGACGTCGTCCACGGCGCTGGCGGCTATCTCGTCACCGTGACCAACATCTCCGACCCGGCCCATCCGACCGACGTCGTGACCGACAGCCTGATTGACCGCTGCTCCATCGCGCTGGAACTGCCCAACGAGGAGACCTACAACTTCGGAATCAGGAGCGCGGCCAATGCCAAGTTCGGCAACAAGCAGGCTGAGGAGGTCTCACTCACGAAATTTGACACCTATGTGCCATCGGTCGAAATTCCCGCAGGTTCGGAAATCGCATCGTGGTTGGCCGAAAATCTGGTGGACAGTGACGTCGAGCAAGGCATTGCTTTGGTGGCCGGCGCACAATATACGTTGGACACATTGGCCGATTTCCGCCTCAACATCGTCGAGTTCCGTGGCGACAGGGTGAACCGGCCTACCATCATCGTCGGTGAAAAGGGCGGTTTCGTGACCTATGGCGGCCTGAAACTGAAATACCTCAACCTCGACTGCACCAATGCCACCGGACAGAACGGCATCATCACCATGGGCAGCGACACAGAATTGGCCGCACCTCTCTACAAGAAATATGCCGAAAACTCCAACAACACCTACTATCACGCCGAAAAGACCATCATGGTACAGGGCTGCGTCTTCAAGGCGGTGCCCAATGCTTTCCTGCACGACGGCAAGACCGCTTGGTGCGTCAAGGACTTCAACATCAAGGACTGCTTCATCGAACTGAATCCCGACGACAGCAAGCTGGGCAGCTCGGGCTATCCGTTCATCGACTTCGACAACGGCGGCATAACCATCAAGGACATCACATTGGCCAACATGACCCTCATCAACCTGAAGAAGTCGTCGGCCTACTTCATCCGCTTCAGCAACGGCTCGAACTCGGCCATCCAGAAAGCCTACGGCTCGGCCTACACCGGCACATTCTCGATGGACCACTGCACACTGGTACGCTGCACGACGGGTGGACAGTTCGGCAACAACTGCTGGACATCGGGATCGGCCACAACCATTTCCTGGAAATCGTGCATCTTCTACGACACCAACCTGCTGCAGAAGCTCGTGCGCAACCTGCCGTTCAACTTCACCAACGCGGACAACACCATCTGGGCCGTCACCAACACAGTTGACAATACGGACAAGGAGAAGTTCGCCACCGAAGAAGACCCACAATTTGCAGGCGGCGAGATTTCGGCCGATGTCATTGACGGCTACGACTTCACGAAACCCAACGGAGGCTTTGACCTGAAACCGACCAACGGCATCGCCGCTGAAAAGCAGTACGGCGACCCACGCTGGTTCGAATAAAAACAAACAACACAGAATCATCTTATGAAAAGAATATTAAGCACAACCCTCTGTCTCTGCGCCGGCACCACCCTGCTGCTCGCTCAGCAGTCAAACATCGTGACGGGCAAAGTCCTTGACGAGGCGGGAGACCCCATCATAGGTGCAACCATCCAAGTGATTGGCGGCACGACCGGCACCATCACCGATGCCGACGGAAACTTCTCCATCGCAGCTCCGGACAAGGCCAACCTGCAAATCTCCTACATCGGCTTCATCAGCCAGAATGTCAAGGCCGAGAACGGCAAATCAATCACCTTGAAAGAGGACAACCAGCAGCTCGAAGAGGTCGTCGTCGTGGGCTACGGCGTGCAGAAGAAGGCTCACCTGACCGGTTCGGTCGCCACAGTCCAGATGAATGAAATCCAAGACATTGCAGCAGCCGGTCTTTCCACCATGCTGAGCGGCATGATGAACGGCGTAAGTGTCTCGGGCGGCGATGCCCGTCCGGGCGAAAATGCCTCAATCAGAATTCGCGAAGCCAGTTCTTTGGGCGAAATCGGTGTATCATCACAAGAGCCGCTGTACGTCATCGACGGATTTATCTATCCTGAAGCTCTCGGAGCATCAGCTTTCAACAACCTCGACCCATCGGTCATCGAAAACATTTCGGTGTTGAAAGACGCATCGGCCGCAATCTATGGTGCGAGGGCGGCCAATGGTGTCATCCTCGTCACGACTAAGCGCGGCCAGATCAGCAAGCCCAAAATCAGCTACAGCGGCACCGTGGGTCTGACCGACGAAGTCTATCGGCCAAAAATGCTGAGCGCCTACCAGTACGGACAGACCCACAATGCCATCATTGCGGCCGACCCGACCAGCACGACGCTCAACAACAAGACCGACCTCTTTCAGGCCGACGAACTTCAGGCCATGAAGGGTCTGAACTACGACCTGCTGGACAAATACTGGAAGACAGGCGTCACCCAAAAGCACAGCGTAAACATTTCGGGCGGTAGTGACAAAGCCACCTATTTTGCCGCCATCTCCTACTACACGCAGGACGGCAATCTGGGCAAACTCGATTATAACCGCTGGAACTACCGTGCCGGTGTTGATGTCAAAATCAGCCAATACATCAAGGCATCTGTCAACGTAAACGCCGACAACTCAGACAGGACCAAACCTTTGGTCAAAGTGGGCGGAACCAGCGACGAGAAGGACTACAACCTGCTCTTGACTCACCAGCGTTACATTCCAGAATATGTGAATGGTCTCCCAATTGCATATTTCGGACCATCCAACAAACAAGAAAACACAAACCAGCTCTATTCGTTCTCGGAGTTGCGAGATAACGGCGACTATTCCAACACCGTTACGGCCAATTTAAACGTCAATGCATCCATCGATGTGGATTTCGGTTTCTGGAAGCCACTCAAGGGCCTTTCTGCAAGAGTCACCTATGGAAAAAGTATCAATACAGACAAAACGAACCAATATGGTTCAACATACACCATCTATCAGATGAACAACCGGTTCGGTTCGGCAGAACACCTTTACACGCCGTCGGACGGAGATCTCTACACAGCCAGCGAACTATATGCAGAAAATAATCTCAAGGCATTGACTGTGTCCAATGGCACTCCATCGTTCCTGAACCGCGAAACGAATCGCGCAGACAGCTATCAGCTGAACTTCACCCTCAACTACGCACGCGATTTCGGAGAGAACCATATCAGCGCATTGTTCAGCATCGAACGTGGCGAAAATGAGAACGAATATCTGTATGGATACGTCAGTGACCCATACGCATTCACTACAGGGCAATCAAACGCTGCCACCGCCGGCACGAAGATTGTAACATTTACACGTAGCGAAGCTGGTGATCTGTCATACGTCGGCCGCTTGAACTACGCATACAGCAACAAGTACCTGTTTGAGTTCCTCTTCCGTGCGAATCCCTCTTATCCGAAATTCGCCCCTGAAAATATGTGGGGTTTCTTCCCCTCTTTCAGTGCTGGCTGGGTCATGAGCCAAGAGGATTGGCTGCAAGGAAACGAATGGATTGATTATCTGAAGATTCGCGGAAGTTGGGGTTTGACCGGTCGAGACAATGCGAAACCATGGCAATGGCAGCAGATCTACTCTCTTGACGCAAACCGTGGACCAGTATTTGGCGAAGGAATAACCAACGAATCACTCAGCCGCATCACCATCAACAAGACCAATTCTGCCGTAAACAGAGACTTGACATGGGACAATTCATATAAAATGAACTGTGGCTTGGATTTCAACACCTTTGGCAACAGATTGGCCATCAATGTTGAATACTATTATATCTGGAACCGCGACATGTTGGCCAACAAGACAAATTCCGTTTCGACCATCATCGGTACACAGACAGCCTCCATCAACTTCTGTGAGAAAAACGATTATGGCATCGAGATTGGCCTCAACTGGCGCGACAAGATTGGCAAAGACTGGAAATACAAGATCGGCGTCAACACGGGCTATTCGGACAACAAGCTTCTCGTCAAAGACTGGGTGACAGAATACCTGTATCGCCAGCAGACTAAGAATCACCGCTCGGACATCGGCGTATGGGGTATGCAATGCATCGGCATGTTCCGCTCATTCGAGGACATCGAGGAGTATTTCGACCGTTACAACATCACGTCCTATATGGGCATGACCAAAGACAAGGTCCGTCCCGGTATGCTGATTTACAAGGATGTGCGCGGCGCACAGCAGCCAGACGGCACGTACGCTGCACCCGATGGCATCGTGGACAAGGACAACGACCAGGTCTGCCTCTCGAAGCGTTCGAGCAATCCGTTCGGCTTCACCACAAACTTCTCGGTCGAATGGAAGAATCTTTCGCTTTCCGGCCAATTCAGTGCATCATGGGGCAGCTACACGACGATTCCGGGCGCTGCGCTCAAAACTGGCGACGGCATCGAATCGGCCAACCTGCCATCATTCTGGAAGGCGAGCGACATGTACGCCTATCAGAACGTATATGACGCATCGGGCAACCTCGTCGTCAAGGAGAACCGCGAGGCCAAATACCCGAACCTGGCCTACGCTTCGGTCAATGCCATCACATCAAGTTTCTGGCGCGTGAAGAACAATTCTGGCCGCCTGAGCCGTCTGACGGTGGCCTATCAGGTTCCGAACGAGTGGGTGCGCAAGGCCTATATCGAGAGTGCCCGCGTCAACATCACGGGACAGAACCTGTTTGAGTTCTGCAACGACTATCCGGACAAGTTCATGAGCAAGATGACGAGCTACGGCAGCTATCCGACCTTGCGGAAATGGACCATTGGCCTTAACCTGACATTCTAAAACAAGCAAAGATATGCAAAACAACAATATGAAATATGCAGCTGCACTGGCACTTTCTGCCATGACATTGGCCACGTCGTGCGATGACTCTTTTCTGACCGAAAAGAAGAACTACGACAACGTCAATACTGACATTTACAACTATTATGAGGGTGCAGACGGCCGTATCAACGACCTCTACTCGTGGTGTCTGCCCACGGCCGTCTCGGGCGACACGTGGAACTACCCGAGCAACGGATCGGCCGACAACCAGTCGAAATCGACCGAGGAATATGCGGGATTCGGCTCGTTTGTCAATCCTGACGCCGAGCTGATGATCATGTCGGGCAACACAGTCCCGGACTACTTCCACAACCAGGCCAACAACATCCAGAACTCCGTGTGGGGCCGTATACGCAACATCAACGACGTGATTGAGGGCATCAAAGGAGGTTCACTGTCGCAGGAGGACAAGAACTATTTCCTGGGCCAGGCCTATTTCTTCCGCGCATGGTGCTATTACCTGATGGTGAAATGGTACGGCGGCGTGCCCATCATCAAGAGTGTCCAGGAGCCGGTGGAGACGGCGCACTATACTCGTGCATCGGCCAAGGAATGTATCGATTTTATGGTCGAAGACCTGAACCTCGCGGCCGACCTGCTGGGCGACTTTGAGGCAACGGGCAGCAACAACGGCCGCGTCACGGCGGGAACGGCATTGGCCCTGAAAGGACGCATCCTGCTGCTGTGGGCGAGCCCGCTGTTCAACCGCGAGAATAAGGCCGAGCGCTGGACGAACGCCTACAACGAGATGACGGCGGACTTGGCCAAAATCAACGCGCTGGGCTACGGCCTGTATCAGAGTTCGGCCAATGTGAACGGATCGGACTTCGCCGCGATGTTCAGCCAATCGGGCTTCAATCCGGAGGCGCTCTTCGTGACGCTCTACAACACCTTCCAGAGCGGCGACACGCAGAAGAACAACCCGTGGGAACGCTCCATCCGTCCGAAGAACACGACGGGCTCGGGCCTGAATCCATCGGCCATGCTTGTGGACCTCTTCCCGATGAGCGACGGCAAGATTCCGGCCAATGCGGGCACATACACGAAGCTTGACGCATCGGCCATCACCTACGAATCGGACTATCCGTTCATGAACCGCGACCCACGCTTCTACCGCACGTTCGCCTTCCCCGGCGCACGTTGGGCATACAGCGGCGATGCGACCACGGCCGACAAAGCCAACCCGTCGTATGAAAACGGCAAGAGCTATGTCCTGTGGAACTATGCCTGGTACGAGAATGACGAAGACCGCAGCAACGTACAGAAATCGGGCTACTTCGGCGACAATCTTTTGGCCAATGGCAAGGGCATGTACGTCCGCAAGCGCACCGATGACCTCGACGTGAACAAATCGCCCCTCTATAGCAACTGGGCCGCCACGAGCACGCAGAGCGGCTTCCTCTATTCGGCCGCTCCCTACATCGAGCTACGCTACGCCGAGGTGCTGCTGAACCTGGCCGAGGTGTGTGCCGGATCCGGACATCTGGACGAGGCGGCCGGCTACCTGAAGCAGATCCGCCAACGCGCCGGCTATCCCGCTGGAGCCGAAGGTCTGGACGGCATTACGGCCAATGAACAGAAATGTATGTCGGCCGTCATCTACGAACGTATGATCGAGCTGGCCTACGAGGGCAAGCGATTCGACGACATGCGTCGCTGGTTGCTCTTCGACGGCGGTGCCAATTTCAGCGAAGTCACTGGAGCGCCATCCACATGGACGCTGGACGGCTGGGGCGGCAACACCTGCACCTGGCTGGGCTTCAAGCCATTTAATGGCCAACGACGCGAGAACATGGAGTTCCGCCTGCGCGACGAGCTGGGCAACGGCTCGACCACCATGGATTCCGACCCATTGCGCAAGTTCAACGCCTTCTACCACGACTCGCTGCCAAAGTTGACCGACGCGCCCGACGAATATCCCGACTACTTCGACGAGAATGGTTGGAGCAAGATGCCGGCCGATGTCAATTACCTGGACATCAACGAGGTATCGGTCAACTTCGCCAATCCGTTGGGCGAGCAGCTCGACAGGCTGAAGACCTTCTACCAGCAGTATTTCGTGCGCAAGATGAAGAAGGGCGACTCGTACGACTCGAACCAGATTCCCGAGACGATGCACTACTTCGCCAAGTACTACTTCCTGGGTCTGCCCCAGGGCGCACTCAATACCGACACGGGCCTGCAACAGACCATCGGCTGGGAAGATTCGAACGACGGTGGCTCCAATGGCACATTTGATCCATTGGCCAACTAAAGAATAAAATCAACGACGAGGAAGTGAACTGGCGGAGAGTCGGGGACGGACGGGAAGATAAAGGCATTGGCCAATGTTCCGATTCTGCCACCCGATGGACAGACGAAAATGGTTTCTCCACCGTTTCACTTCCTCCCATAGTTTTCAAAATTACTCATTAAAACCCAACCCAAGATGTTTACAAAAAGATTTTTGACCGTGGCATCCATCGCCACCGCCGCCATGACACTCCAGGCGCAGTACCCTCAGCAGACTGCCGAGGCCGGCGCAAAATGGGCTGCCAAGGCGCAGTATGAAGACTCGATGTCCAACATCGCATGGCAGAAGGCACTGCCCATCATTCAGGAGGAGGCCAAGCACGGCCGTCCGTGGGTGCAGTGGGCACATCGTCCGTACGACTTGCCACAAGCCGACATTCCGGCCTTCCCGGGTGCCGAGGGCGGCGGCATGTACACCTTCGGCGGACGTGGCGGCAAGGTCATCGTCGTGACCAACCTCAACGACCGTGGCCCAGGCTCGTTCCGTGAGGCCTGCGAGACCGGCGGAGCGCGCATCGTCGTCTTCAACGTGAGCGGCATCATCCGTCTGGAGACGCCCATCAACATCCGTGCACCATACATCACCATTGCCGGACAGACCGCTCCGGGCGACGGCATCTGCATCGCGGGCGAATCGTTTGCCGTCAACACCCACGACGTCATCGTGCGCCACATGCGTTTCCGTCGCGGCGAGACCGGCGTTGAACATCGCGAAGACTCATTCGGCGGCAACCCCGTGGGCAACATCATGATCGACCACTGCTCGTGCGAATGGGGATTGGACGAAAACATCTCGTTCTACCGCCACATGTACGACGAAAGCGAGGGTCAGTACAAGACAACGGCGCACAAGTGGCCGACGGTCAACGTCACCATCCAGAACACCATTTCGGCCAAGGCATTGGACACCTACAACCACTCGTTCGGCTCAACGCTGGGCGGCGAGAATGCCGCATTCATCCGCAACCTGTGGTCGTGCAACACCGGCCGCAACCCATCCATCGGCTGGAACGGCGTGTTCAACTTCGTCAACAATGTGGTCTATAACTGGGTGCACCGTTCATCGGACGGCGGCGACTATTCGGCCCAGTTCAACATGATCAACAACTACTACAAGCCAGGCCCGGCCACCCCGACCGACAAGCCTGTAGGCTACCGAATCCTCAAACCGGAGTCGGGTCGCTCGAAGCTTGACCACCACGTCTATGGCCGCGTCTATGCCGAAGGCAACATCATGGAGGGCTATCCCGAAATCACGGCCGACAACTGGAAGGGCGGCATTCAAGTCGAGGAGAATCCGAATTGCGTGGAGGACGGGTTCGACCACGCCAGCTACATGCGTCAGCGTCGGCCAGCACCAATGCCGTGGATGCACATCCTGTCGGCTCAAGAGGCCTACGATTATGTCTTGGCCAATGCCGGTGCCAACGTTCCACGTCGCGACATCGTTGACGAACGCATCATCGAGGAGGTCCGCACCAAGCAGCCCTACTACGTGAAGGATGCCGTCAAATATCAGGGCGACGTGAGCGGACTGGCTCCCAAGTCGCAGGCCGAAGACGGCTCGTTCAAGTACCGCCGCATGGACAAGGAGAGCTACAAGCTCGGCATCATCACCGACCCACGTCAGATGGGCGGCTATCCCGAGTATAAAGGCACTCCGCGCAAGGACAGCGACGGCGACGGTATGCCCGACGAGTGGGAGTTGGCCAATGGCTTGAACCCCAACGACCCGAGCGATGCCAACGGCGACATCTCGGGCGACGGCTACACCAACATCGAGAAGTGGATCAACGGCATCCCGACCAACATCTGCATCAACTGGCGCGATTTGAGTAACAACTTTGACACCCTGAAGGCTTATGGTATCCAATAAAATCCTATCGGCCGTCCTGACTTGCCTGCTCATGATTGGGGCATCGGCCAATGCCTCAGCTCAAGAGGTCACACTCAACAGCGACGGACGCGACACGGCCTATGTCCGCGTCATCCTGGGTCGCGTAGCGAAGAACATCTCGGCCGTCGAGTTCAAGGATTCGGCCACCTACCTTGCCGTGCGCAACATCGTGGCCAACCGCTACTTCGAGCTCAACGACATCTATGCCGAGCGCGACTCATTGAAGAAGAACCCCGAAACCAAGGCATTGGCCAACGTAACGTGCGACAGCAAGCTCTACCGTTCGCACTTCGCATTGACCGCCCGCCTGAGCCTCTACCTGAACGACGAACAGATCGTACAGGTCAAGGACGGCATCACGATGGGCGTTGTGAAAGTGACCTACGATGCCACGGTCGACATGATTCCGACGCTCAAGGAGGAGGAAAAAGTGCAGATCATGGCTTGGCTCGTCGAAGCCCGCGAACTTGCCCTCGATGCCGAGTCGAGCAAGAAGAAGCACGAGGTGTTCGGCAAGTACAAGGGGCGCATCAACAACTACCTCGTCAAGCGCGGCTACGACCTCAAGGCCGAACGCGAGGCGTGGTACAAGCGCATGGACGCCCAAGGCAAGAAGTATTGAGCCATTGGCCGACATCCTTAAACAGACAGAGCAACCCCGAATCCGAGGTTGCTCTTTTCGTTTTTTGAGAGAGGGACATTGGCCAATGAAAAAATCCTCGAGCCCGAAGACCCGAGGATCAGAGAGCCGATGTCTGTCGGCCGATGTCACTGCATCTTGATGCGCTTCATGGCGTCGATGAGCTGGCCGCCCTCCGAAACGCCCTCGATGCGTATGGTGTAGATGGTGTTGTAGTTGTCATTGGTCCAGAATGAGAACGAGCCCATGCCCGTGCTGTCCACCTCGATGGTGGGGTTCCAGTAAAGCGTCGAACGGAGGTCCGTGCCGGGCGGGTTGGCAAAGCGCGCCTCCTGGGTGCTGTAGTCCGTGATGCCGTATTCGCGCGGCACCTGATGGCCCAACGGCTTGAACGTCACGCTGCCCAGGTCGTTTTTCTTGGCCAATGTCGGGTTCTCCTTGATACGCACGGCATAGGAATTGTGATCGACTTCGCCAGCCGTAGTCGAAGAGAAGATGACAAGCGTCGCCGGAACCACATCGATATATTCGATACACTCCACGTTGCAGTAGCTGTCCATATATTCGAACTGCGACTCATCCTCGCGCACATGCTGGCTCACCTCCAGTCCGTTCAAGAGAAAGAACAGCTCCTTGCCACGGTATTTTGCGACACGTTGGCCATCCTCCCTCACGTCAATGACCACGCCCGGAATCTGGTTCAGCAGGTCGGCCAGCGAAGCGACGTTCATGGCCTGGATTTCCTTGTAGTCGAACTTCCGATCGGCACTCTTGCTGATGCCATCCTCACCGCGCAGCTTCTTCTTGGTCGTCACGCCCACCTCGTTCAACATAATTTCCCATTGGCCGCCACTGAACTTCACGCGTTGTTTCATCTTGTTGGCCAATGCCGAGTCGCTCGCACTCACCACCTCACGCGTAACCGGTTTCACGGCCGATTCCAGGTGATGGACCACGTCGGGAAGGACATTGGCCGACATCACAATCTCGCCCTTGCTGCGCCCGCGGTCGGAAAACGAGCGGACGGTGAACGAGACCGTATCGACGGCATCGAAGTTCTCGAAACAGAACCGGCCCACCGAATCGGTGCGCACCGTGCGGAACACGCGGGCCGAGGGCGAGAAGAGCATCACCATCGTATTCGGCTTCGGCTGGCGGCGCAACGTCCCGCGCAGGGTGCCCGAAATCTCCTGCGAAATCTCGTTCAGATAGGTCGGCGTGCGGTATTTCGCGGCATAGATGGAGTCCAGGTTGTGCCAATAAGGTTGGCTCAGGATACTGTAGTGCAGGGCGGCACGCGGGTCGGCCACACTCGCCGCATTGTCCGTCACCGAGGCTGCCAGGCTGCTGTTCGGTGGAGCCTGGAACGTGACTGTCACCTTCTCGCGGCTGCCGTAGATGGTCTTGTCCGTCTTCAGGACTGGATGGACGACGATGACGGCAGCATCGGCCTTCTCCAGCGCGGCACTGTCCACGCGGTGGTAGGCATCACAGCCCGTCGTAGCCACAAGCGGTTCGGTGAAGAGCCCCTTCTCCACATCGGCCACATTCACCAGCTGGACATTGCGCTTGAAGAAGAACGACTCGCCGCCGTTCAGCATCCACTGCGTGTAGGCCACCAGCGTATAGACACCCGTGGGCTGTTCGGGCGACGTGGCCACATAGCCGCGCATGATGCTGTCCCCCCGTTCCGGCTGTTCGTGCAGCTTCACGCGGGTGACGAGACTGTCGCGCTCATTACGCAGCTCGACGTAGAGGAAACGGCTGTAGTGGACCGGCTTCTTATACAGGCCATCGACCAGGAAGGCACGCATCCAGATGGTATCGCCCGCGAGGTAATGGTTGCGGTCGGTCATCACGTGGACGCGCTCCTGCGGCATCATCTTGTTTTGGGTCAGAAACCGCTTCAGCAGTTCCTCTTTGGTCAGTTCGGAAGACTCTTGCGCACGCACAGTAGCGGCACAAAGTGTCACAACGGAAAGGAGCAGTAAGCCAAAAAGTTTTTTCATTGTGTCTAAACAGGGGGTAATATGTGTTTATCTTGCGGCCGCAAAGATACGGAAAAAAATCTACATAGGCAATTTTTGGCCGATGTTTTTATCCTCCTCCCCGTGTCTCTTTTTGTTTATGGCCAATGCCGAGTGCCGACGATACGGATTGAATGGGTTCCGAACATGAAAAAGGTAAATCTGACCTTTTAATAGATTATTTTCGTCCAATTCGTGTTCAAAATAATCTCCATCAATTGAAATGAATTGGAAATCAATTTCAGTTTTTCGGCCGATGCCATACAAACGCAATTCCGCCGTCAACTCGCGATGAACGGGCTGGCGGCGGAATAAATTAATGCGATTACAATTTGCACCCTTTCACATTGACGAAGAAGTCGCGGACATCGGCAATAAATCGCTCCCGGTCAAACTGCTTGCGTATCTTGGTTGGTACGTTGTGAGTTTCGAGGTGCTCCAAGAGGATTTTTCCAATAAATGTCGGTAACTCCTCCTCTGAGACCTTGATGAAATCTCTTTCGGGCAGCGGAATCTCATAGATCAATGCCATAAGTGAGTAAGGTCCCCATGGCTCATCCTTCTCCATATCACGTACCGCCATATAATAAGGTCGGACACGACTCTTAATAGCTTTTGGATTCTGAAAACTGAAGTGAATTTCGTCTAATTGAAAATCTGCGGTATATACACTATCTGCAAGACAATCATTTAACTCTTTCAATAGATTATCGGCCTTATTAAAAATAGCATTACTATCATAATGCCAATAGCCATGAAATGCGTTACTTATAACCATATATTAATTAATTGTTTTACTTAAATATTTTATTACCAGGAGGCAAACTCCGATTCTTTATCGCATATTCTATCAACTACCTTCTTTTCTCCATCTATAGGTTGCATATACAATTTATAGTTTGCACCCCTTCACATTGACGAAGAAGTCCCGGACGTCGGCAATAAATTGCTCTCTGTCGAATTGCTTCCGTATCTTGGTTGGTACGTTTTGCGATTCAAGGACTTTCAGCAATGCCTTGGCCATATACGTAGGTCTGTCCTCATCGCTTACTTGAACAAACTCCTTTTCTGGCATAGGAATCTCAAAAAACAAAGTCATCACATTGAATTCTATTGGACTTTTATGATTTGATGTGGCTCTGTAATCGGGACGAACGCGGCATTTCATACCTTGAGTATTAATGAAAAAAAACACAATTTCATCTAATTTCAAGTCCGTTACGTAACATCTACCAGAAAGGTATTCATTAAGTTCTTTACCGATGTTTTCTGCGCTATCTATCTGACCTTTATAATGATCATAATAGTACGCTTGAAAGATAAAAGTTAGTTTCATAATTATAATTTTCAGGACAATACTTTCACATATTATATCGAAGCAGGATAAA
>JAEEGH010017190.1_pt1 | contig 15462 bp, 11 predicted proteins | sample 9134181 | NCBI WGS metagenome assembly JAEEGH01 (sample SAMN16246544, study PRJNA631951) | gut metagenome | biome: gut microbiome; feature: rumen; material: DP-attached | host: Bos | place: Iran: Karaj | collected 2018-10 | reverse complement strand
CATCATGAGGTGACGCCATGGCGGTGCTGGTCAAAGTCCTTCCGCAGTTCCTCCTGCGTCTTTTCGTGCCCATGCTGCTCCTCTGCCTCGCGGCATGGGCGATCATGTTGTTCATCCCGTTTGTGAGAAAACAGGTCAGACCTGTTTTCTCAGTTTCAGAGGGACACGGCAGGCGCGTCCCACCCGTGCAGTGGGTTGTGCTGTTCTTGGTCATGGTTGCCTGCACCCTTTTCTCAGGCAAGAACACGAACGGCGTGCAGAATGTCGGGGGCGGGCATCTCTTCCAGTTCAATCCTCCGCTTGTCCAGATAGTCTCCCTGCAGGATGTCTCAAACGGCTGGCGAGTGGCGGAGGAAACAGAAGCCGAGTCGTTTGCGCAGCCATCCGCCAATGCGATCACGAACGAACACTGGCGCCGGCGCGGCGCGTTCGATGACGCTCTCCGCATCCCCGCCAACGGATGGTCGTATCCATACGCAACGGGCGTGACCGTCCTCGCGCACGGCGAGTTGCGCACCAGCATCCGCACGCACGACTTCCCGCCCGCATTTGAACAGGCCCTCTCACTTCTACCGCTCGTCAACTGGCCACAGCTTCCAGAAGGGCGGAGCGAGAGCGTCTTCTGGTACGGCGCCACGCCTTCCAACACGCTGCTGACGACTTGGTGGAATACGGCGCTTGGACGCGACGCGACGAACCCCGTCAACTTCCAGGCGGAACTTTTCCCCGACGGGGGCTTCACCTACCGCTACGAGGACCGTACGGTGCGCCATGCGCGCGTGTGGCCGTTCGACTGGGACAACGACGGCCTTGAGAACACCGTCGACCCCGACCCGCTCACCCCCGGCCCCGACGCCCACGGTACCAATGCCGAGTGGTACAACACCGTTTGCTCCAACTTGTTCTCGACGGTGGAGGATGGTGGCACTGGGACAACGGGCATCTTGCCCGTTGCTGATGTAAGTATCTTGCCATGGCGCGAGGGCGTCAACTCCAATGCTTACTACTTCGTGGATGTCGTGACTGAACGCGGCCCTGCGCCGATCTTCTTCACGGGCGACCGCGAATCGCGCCTCGGAAATCCCGTGGTGGTGGCACTCGCGGGCGTCACGAACCGTGTGCCGCTCCTTATCGGCATTGACTACGCCATCACCTCCCCCGTGCCGTTTGCCGTGTCCTACCCCATGGATTACATGTACCCCGAGTTGGAGACGAACGAACTCTGCCGTGCGTACATTCGCTGGCCGCTCAACTTCGTGTTCACAGAAGACATCGGCGCTTCCAATCGCGCCTATACCGTGACGGTTGAGCCGTACGATCCCGGCGGCATACTTGAATGGAATGTCACCGTTCCCATGCGAGGTGGTGTCGGCGGTGACTGTGGCTGTGTGAATTGCAGTGGCTATTCAGCTTTTTTCACATGCTCCAGCACATGCACGTGCAGTGGAGGTTGCGGGGCAAAAGGAAGATACCTCCTTGAAACAGCCGAATTCCCCGTTGAGGGTGGCGAATGTCGGTGCGGGTTTGACGACCCGCCCGATGACGACCATTGGACTCCACATGGATCGAACGACAGTCCTTCGTTGACCATCACGTTTAGCAAGTCGGCGGTGATTTTTGAGAACGCATACGAGGATAGGCCCGGCGTGACGATGCCGAGACGATCCACACGCGTACGTCTCACAATAGACGCCTACGGAGGGCCAGACGGCGGCAATCTGTGGTTGACGGGTGCGAATCTAGGCAACCTTGTTGCCGTCGACGGAGGCGTGCCCTTGCCGTATAGTCAGGTTCTTGCAGCGGGCGAGTCGTACCATGCTACCGGCGTGTACGAGGGTGTTATGGAGAGTGGTGCCGCAAATGACGTAACAGTATCTGGCAGCCTCGTCCCAAATGAGCAGGGAGAAACCATTCAATCGGATGCACAACTTACCGTCGTACGCATTTTACTTACACCAGAAATAGACCCGCCGATGGAGGCGACGAGCGGTCGGCACACCTACGGTGTCTGCGAATTCGTTAGACGCTTTCAGTATCCTTCAGCACCTGCTGTAGCATGGAATCCTGTCGGCGGAGGGTCTAATGCTGTTAGCAAAACTGGGCACTCGTGTTATCGTTTTCCGCTTAATGCGTGTAAAAACTCATTGCGTGTCGAAGCGGGCGATGCCTTCTATGTGCCTCGTTTGAGTTGTATAGAACCATCAGGAATCGTAGTGCGCGAAGTGGAGTTGTGCACATACGGACTACCACCTGGCAAGGCTGGCGGCATCGGTCTCCTTCAGGCTTTCTACGTAACGCCGTTCACAGTTTCATTTTCAGAAATAGCCGTCGAAGAGGTGCCGTGTGACCAAGGGTCTGTTGACGGGTATTTCCGTTATGCGTTCTCGAGTAATCTTTGGACTCACACACGGGACGCAGGTGCGGGTAAATGGTATAACGTTAGGACATCAAACCAAGTGGGAGAATATTCCAATAGTAGGGATGAGGCGGCTATAGATCGAGAGTTGGATCCAATTACCCCTGATGGAACGATGACGAACGATTATTCATTCTGTTGGATGGATGGACTGATGGTTTGGCAGGTTCCATTTGGGTGGCATGTGAATGGTACGACTGGAAATGTCGATCCGTGTGGAACATTTGGCGGCACTACGCAGGAATTCTACATAGACCGGTGGGGACATGCGGCCGTACGGAAGTTCGGGAATCAAGCGACGCGGCGGATTGATGACAAGCGGTACCTAAACGGAATAGAAGTTCACAACAACGTCGTAAAGTGAGGTGAAGGATGAGGGCTTCTTTTGTCATTTTTCTTGCTTTTGCTCACATCATGTTTTTAGTTGGATGTGGGAAAAGCGAAAAGACGGATGAGACTCATTCGTCTCAGGTAGGTGGCAATCAAGTTTCATCTAATACGGGAGACATGGTGCATGCGCCCGAGGTGGCCTGTACGGGAAGCGTGGCGCGAACGCTGGCGGAGCTTGATGTCGAATTCGCATCCATCTCCAATTATGTCTATTCCGATACGGCGAGGGCAAATGGCGCGGGGATGCGAATGCGTGACAAGCTTATGACATTGCCGCCCGCTCTTGGAGAACAGTATGCTCGAAAGATGCTCAACTTGGCTTTCTCGTTTCCTGTCGACCATGTGTTACATCATGGAGGTTCGTTGGATGCAATGTGGGATGTTGGAGGGTGGGCCTGGTGGCAAGGCGCGAATCAGGTTTTTTACTGCGAGAAACTAATTCTCAAATTTACTCTCTATCGCGATGCCATCGACTATGTGCGGAAGAATGACGATGGATGGCGGCAGAGAGGTTTCAGCGCTATGTTGTTAGAAGACCTTAGAATCCAAGCAGAATTCTATGAGAAGCAGCTTGCGTACCGATTGTCGTCACAGATTCCTCCTCGAGATTATGCACATCTCGCCGAAGAAGTTCCAGACGAGCAATTTGCCATCATCAAGGCGAAGTTCGAGAAGTTCCTCGGACGCCCAATCAGGACATACGAGGAAATCGTACGTGCGCAACGTGAACATGACCGACAGATGAAACTTGAAGAGGAGCGTCGTCGTGGCGGTCCTGACGTGAAAGTTGATGTCGGGGATCTGTAAGTGAGATGGGGGATGATTATTGGTTTCCCTGGCCAAGGTCTTCGCACAGCTGAAGCCTCGCCTCTCGCCCGTGCGCTTCGCGTCCCTCGCGGGCCCCTTCATGCGCGATGCTCCTTCCACGGTGGAGATGTGGTATAATATCCGCCATGGACAAAAAACATCTTGCAGCGGTTCTTGCCGGCGCGTGTGCGCTGGCGGCTTTCGGCGGCGTGCAGCGTGAGCGCCTGTCGGATGGTTGGGAGTTCATGCGCGCGGACGGTTCCGCGACCGAGACCAACTCCGCGGCGTGGCGCGCCGTGCGCGTGCCGCACGACTGGGGCGTGGAGAAGTCGTTCGATCCGGCGAAGCCGTACGGCGACGCCTACCTCGAGCCGACCGGCATCGGCTGGTACCGGCGCACGTTCCGCCTCGACCCCGCGCGCGTCGCGTTCATCAAGTCCGGCGGACTCCTCTTCTTCGAGTCGAACGGCATGATGAGCCACTCGAAGGTGTGGGTGAACGGCGCGTACGTGGGCGGCTGGCCCTATGGGTACACCGCCTTTCGTTGTGACCTCACGCCGCACCTGAAACTCGACGGCGAGAACACGCTCGTCGTGCGGTGCCACAACTACGTCGACTCCTCGCGCTGGTACACGGGCGGCGGCATGTACCGCGAATGCCGCTTCGCGTTCTGTCCGGCCGACTACCTCATCCCCGGTTCCGTCGCGATCACCACGCCGGAGGTCACGAAGGAACGGGCGACCGTCTACGTGGAGTGGGAGATGTCGCGGTCCGGCAAGAAGACGCGCACGTTCACCGTCAACAACCCGCGCCTCTGGGACATCGACGATCCCCACCTCTACATGCTCGAGCTCGAGGGCGAGACGTTCCGCTACGGCATCCGCACGATCGCGTTCTACCCCGACGCGCGCGGGTTCCAGCTGAACGGACGCCGCGTGCCGCTGAACGGCGTGTGCATCCACCACGACCTCGGCGTGCTCGGTGCGGCCTACAACCGCGCCGCGATGAAGCGCCGCTTCCTCAAGCTGAAGGAGGCCGGCGTGAACGCCATCCGCTGTTCGCACAATCCCGAGGATCCCGACTTCCTTGACCTCTGTGACGAGCTCGGACTCCTGGTGAAGGACGAGGTGTTCGACGAGTGGCGGCACATCGGCTCGGCCGGCAAGCGGAAGAACGGCTATTCGAATCTCTTCGAGGCGTGGCATGAGCGCGACGTGCGCGCGTGGGTGCGCGCCGACCGCAACCACCCCTCGGTGATTATGTGGTCGCTCGGCAACGAGATCTGTGACGGCCATCCGCGCATCGCCCCCACGAGCGAGTTCATCGTCACTGCGAAGACGCTCGACGCCATCGTCAAGAGCGAGGACCGCACGCGTCCGACAACGAACGCGAACAACGAAAAGGCCAACTCGACGAACGAGTACGGGCAGGTGCTCGACGTCTACGGCTTCAACTATTCCTGCTACATGTTCGATGCATTCAAGAAGAAGAACCCGAACAAGCCGTTCTTCGGGTCCGAGACGCAGTGCGCGATCTCGAGCCGCGGCGCGTACACCTTCCCCGTCAAATGGGGCTGGACGCAGCAGAAGACCGGCGCGCTGCACGTCTCCGGCTACGGCGTGGAGGCTTGCGGCTGGCCGGGCGTTCCCGAGAAGGGCTGGGCCTGCGCGCCCGACGCGCAGTGGTTCAACATGGACGCCCACCCCGAGTGCATGGGCGAGTTCGTGTGGACGGGCTGGGACTACCTCGGCGGCCCCTACTGGGCCGACGACATGGTCAAGAAGTTCAAGATCAAGGGCATTCACTCCTGCGCGACGGGCTTCATCGACCTCGCCGGATTCCCGAAGGACACGTTCTGGCTCTTCCAGTCGCGTTGGCGCCCCGACTTGCCGATGGCGCACATCGTGCCGCACTGGAACTGGCCGGGCCGCGTGGGGAAGGTGACGCCCGTGCATGTGTTCACCTCGGGCGACGAAGGCGAGTTGTTCCTCAACGGCCGCTCGCTCGGACGCCGGAAGAAGGATCGCTCCGACTGGAAGAAGGCCTACCGCCTTACGTGGGATGATGTCGTATACGAACCGGGCACGCTTAAGGTCGTGACGTACAAACAGGGCTCGCCGTGGGCGGAAGAGACCATCTCCACCACCGGCCCGGCCGCCCAGCTCAAGCTGGAGGTCGAGGACGGCGCGGAAGCGGGTTCCGACCTCGTGTTCGTGAACCTCGAGGTGCGGGACGCGGAAGGGCGCTTCGTGCCGGATGCCGCCGTGGATGTCACATTCGCGGTGAAGGGTCCGTGCGAGCTCGTGGCCACGGACAACGGCGACGAGGCCGACTTCGCGTCGTTCCATTCGCCGACGCGCCGCACCTTCTCCGGCCGTCTCCAGGCCATCGTGCGCCTCAAGCCCAGCGCCACCGTCGCGGTTCTCATGGCCTCGGCATCCGGCATCAAACCTTGCGAAATCCCATTATGTGCCCGTTAACCCACTGACGCATCTTCTCTGTTGCGTGCGGAGGTCGAACAGGAGGCCTTTAAAATGAAAAGAACACTCAAGATAACAGCGGGATTGCTCGTGCTGATCCTCTTGCTCTATGTGGCACTGGGGTGTTTGGTCTATTGCTATTATGAGCCCAACATTAAGTCCTTGATGGCAGATGTTGAACTGGAAGCGTCTCGGCAAGATGGGTGGGATAGCGCATTCTCCGAAATCGAAGAAGAATGTCGGCGGCTTGGTGTGATCCAGAAAAACATGTTATCCGCACAGGAGAGTCAAAGGGATCGGTTGCAACAAGCGGTCAGGGATGAGAAGGTCAGGTGTTCTCAACTTAAAAAAGACATCTGGGGAAGATCAAGTAGATGGTCAATGGAGTGGAAATTGAGGACAGAGGAACGCCTGGCGCAGGCGCAACAGGCTCTAGCCGAGTTTAAGGGTCCCAAGAAGGATGCAAAGGTGGAAGCGGAAATTCAGGCGTTACGTCAACGGTTAGAGGCCTTGCGAGATCGAAAACAGGCATTGCAATCCAAGCAGGAGAGGCTTAATCTTATGATAGAGTGGCGGGACAAGCTGAAGATCTGGCCGTTGCCGATGATTGACCGCTTTGTCGATGGTGAAGAAACTCCTAAGGAGAACTAAGATGGAATTGAAAAAGGCGAGACTGTCAGGAACGACATCCGAGTCGGGATTGGGTCTTCAGCACGAGGCCGCGATGCGCGTCGAGGCCCGGTATCTGGCGGAGGAACAGCGGCGGCGGCATCGGCTGCAGATGGAACGTTTGAAGGTGTTTTTGCTGTTTCTCGTCCTCTTGGGAGCCGCCCTGGGCGGCGGCTATTATGCATGGCGTAAGGGATATCTTGGCGAACCCCTTGCTCGGTTTGGGATATTCCACGAGCAGAATGTTGACACCCCTGCTTCGTCCACCGTTGATGTGCCGACCTCCGAGAATGCTGTCGCCCCCGTGCGTGAGGTGGCGAGTGCGGCGGTGGAGAAGATCGCGGAGAACATCGACGCCTACAATGAAGCGGTCGGCAAGTTTGCCGGAGTGTCCATTGCCTATTGGAAGGACGCCCTTCCGGGCGACAGACCGAAAAAGGGCGATCCGGACATGGACTATGCGGCGCTTGTCCCGGACGCCCAAGGAGGCTTCAACGTTCTGAAGATTCGTCTTTCGGGTGACAATTCAATGAAGATCCGGCGCATCACGCAGACTCGCGAGGTGGATGTGCCGCGTGCGGAATTCAATAAGATGATCGAGGCTACGCCTTTTCTCGTGATGAGGGCTGGCCGGGCCTACTACTGTTCGGCCGGCAAGCCCGTTCGGCGGACAGGATTCTCCGTTCCCAAGAAAGGTGAGGACTTCAATCCGTCTCGTCTGGAGTTTGGTCCGCTCTACGATCTCGTGCCCAAGTCCAAGATCGCCAAGCCCGCTTTCAAGTACGACGTCTTTCTTGACCACAAGCAATTCAAAAAGAAACTACCTGTGGCAACCGTCGGATTTGGCGAGGCGGTGCCTCACGAGCGTTTTGAAGCTGCCGCTCGCGCGGCAGTGGATGACGACACGGTGGTCGCCGTACTGCTTGACACCTGTAAAGTGGTTTTCTCCCCCGCAAAATAGCGGAATTCCCGGGCGCATCTGTTTTTCACCGAGCCCCCTTTGTAATGAAAACAACTTGAACAACCGAAAAACAACTTTTCATTGGCGCGCGGGCTAACTCGCCCGCGCCCATTTGTCGATCCTTAGGCTATAACGATTCCGAGAGTGAGAACGTTCAAGGTGTGCCCGTAGGACAAAGTTGTTTTTGAAAGTTGTTCTGGTTGTTTCCAAAACTCAATACGCATGGGTGAATTACGGAGATGCGCCCGCGTGATCGCCATCTTGGCGGCGCATTGGGAAGTCAGCGGATGATCAGCATATCACAATTTCTGCCGCCGTGTGCCGCGTTCATTTTACCTTGCGCGGAAACCTTGTTCCTCTGAACGTAGTGGCGGAGTCCAGCAATTCGGGACCGAAGTAGAAGCCCGGCTCGGGGGGCACGTTGTACCCGTTGTTCTGCGTCGCGACGCTCCAACGGTAGACAGGGTCTTCCATGAACGTGTGGAGCCTGTACCGCGTCGGCTCCGGAGTGAGGTGGACGCGTATCGCGCGGTTGTCGTTCCGACGAAGGAACAGTTCCTCGCGCCAGTCGCCGAGAATGTCCGCCGCAAGACACGGCGCGCCCTTCGATCCGTGGTTCGAGCCGGTCTCGCCGCCGCCATTCCACTGCACGCGCACCTGACGGTCCTTGACCGAGTAGCCGTAGAGGATGTCGCCCCCCGAGTACGCGCTGCGCGTGAGGTCGCCCATCCACCAGACCCCGAAGCGGAGCGTCGCGTAGTAGTTGATCGTCGGCTTCGGCTTCGGATGCAGGTGCCTCTGAAGCGTCTTTGCCGAATAGATGCCGCAGTTCGCGCCGCTGAAGAGTTCCACGCCAGGAGCGTCCGGATCGATGTCCATCGCGTTGCAGCTGCCGGTGTCGCTCGGACCGTTCTGGCGCAGGAGCGTCCGCCCGGTCTGCGCGTCGATGAGCGAGACGCCGTACGGCGCCTCCTCGTGGCAGGTCCACAGGCGGAGACCGGGCGTGTCGGGCGAGGCCTGCACAAGATGGAGCGCGTCGCCGTGTCCGTAGCCCGTCGTCCACAGCCCCTTCCCGTCGTGGTCGAGGCACATGTGCCCGTAGAGGATTTCGTCGCGCCCGTCGAAATCGACGTCCGCCACGCGCAGGTTGTGGAATCCCTGCCCGCCGTAGCCCCGGTTGGCTTCGTCGTCGGAGCAGAAGTACCAGCGCTCCCTGAGCTTCCCGCGCACGAGGTCGTAGGCCGCGAGACACGTGCGCGAATAGTAGCCCCTGCACATCACGGCGCTGATGCGCCGTCCGTCAAACGTTCCCACCGCGCCAAGGAACCTGAAGGCCTGGTTGCCGGGATTGCGGCTGCTCCAGAGCCTGTTCACCGCCTTGTAGTCGCGCCGCGCGACCGCCTCCGGATCGTCGAGCACGGACGGCTTGTACGGAACCGTGTCGATCGCGGCGCCGTTCCGTCCGGAGAAGCACGTGACGTAGTTCGGGGCGAACACGACGTGGGCGTCCTCGGCGCGCCAGTCCTTGAACGTCGCGCCCTTCGCGAAGACGCCCTCGGAAAGCGTGCGGTCCAATCCGTCAACCGTGCCGTCGGCCGTCCGGCAGATCACCTCGGCCAATCCGTCGCCGTCGAAGTCCGCGACCATGACGGGCACGTAGTGGGCGCCGGAGCGGATGTTCGGCCCCAGGCAGATCTTCCAGAGCGAACGGCTGGTGCCGTCGAGCTTCACCCCTTCCAGCCACGTCTCGCCGGTCTGCCCGCCAGCCGAGTTGTCGCGTGCGTTCGTCGGCCACCAGATGACGACGAGCTCGTACTCGCCGTCGCCGTCGAGGTCGCCGACGGAACAGTCGCAGGGAAAGTAGGAGTAGCGTTGCCCGTCAGGCGTCACGCCGTCCCTGGGCGGGGAAAGCTCGATGTCGAAGCCGCCCTCCGGCGAATTGGCGCGGTAGCGCCACATGCCGCCGGACCGGAACACATATTCGCGACCTGCGACGAGGCCGCGCACTTCGTAGCGGTGGTTGCGCCCGTCCGCGCCGCCCGCGTCGTCGAAATACGTGACGTCGGCGACCGGCGCAGGGTTGACGCGCCTCCCGTCGCGGTAGACGTTGAACGCGGCGTTGGGGGGATCGGACGAAAGATACCGCCAGGCGACACGCACGGTCTTCGGAGCGACGCGGTACGCGACGACGCCGCGTCCCCGCACCTCGCGGCGGAGACGCTTCAAGTCGTAGGCCGTCGCCGGACACGGTCCCGCGCCTCCGGGAACGTCCCCGGCGCGGCACAGGGCCGCCGCGGCAAGCGCCAGGAGGACGGATGCTGTGCGGCGAATCGGCATGTCAGCGCAGAAAGCCCCTCGTGACGGCCTCGCGCAAGGCCGAGATGCGGTCCCCGACGTCGAACTTGACGAAGATGTTCTTCAGGTGCAGTTTCACGGTGTCGCGCGTGATGCCCATGCGCTGGGCGATCGTCTCGTTCGTGAGCCCGGCGCGCAGATATTCCATCACCTCCACCTCGCGCGGCGTGAGGTCGGGCGTCATCTGTCGCTTGCGGAACAGCTCCATCACGGCCTCCGGCACGTACTTCCCGCCGTTCATGACGCGGTCGATCGCAACGGGGATCTCGTTCGCGTCGCGGTCCTTGAGCAGGTATCCCTTCGCGCCGAGGGTGAGGGCCTGGTACACGTCGTTGTCGGCGTCGCTCGTCGTGAGCATGATCACCTTCTGCGCCGGGCGCACGCGGAGGATGTCCTCCAGGACGGTGAGCCCGTCGCGGTCCGGCATCCGGATGTCGAGCAGGACGACGTCCGGCTCCACCTTCGCCACGAACTCCGCCGCGCCTTCGCCCTTGGGCCAGTCGCCCGCGAAGGCGAGATCCCGCTTGTGGACGTCAAGCATGTACTTGAGCCCCATCCGCACGACGGCATGATCGTCGATTATCGCCACCTTAACCATTCTGGACCTCCGATTCCAGCTGCACGTAAGACCACTTTTCCCTCGCACCCCACGAGAGCGAAATCCTGTTCCTCAACGCACGCTCGCGCATGCCGCTGAGTCCGTAGTGCCCCGTCTCGGGGCCGAGCGCGCGGTCGACCTCGAACGGTGTTCCGTCGTTCAGGACGCGGAGGACGAATCCTCCGCCCTCTCGCGGATCGCACGTGAACACGATCATCTTGGCGTGCCCGTGCTTGATCGCGTTCGTCGTCGCCTCTTGAAGAATCAGAAGGATGTCCTGCCGCTCGGCCTCGTGGACATTTTCAGGCAGCCCCCGCAGAAGGCAGCGCGTGCGGACGCCGGCCTTGGCGAGATTCTTCGCCATCTGGACAATCGACTCTTCCAGCGTCTGCGCCTCCATTCCTACGCTCCTGAGGTTGAGGACGGCGCTGCGCACCTCCAGCTTGGCGTTCGCGAGAAGCGACATCAGGCACTTCATCGCGTCCTTGACGTTTTCCGGCGTTCCCTCGAGCTGCATGACGCTCGCCGCGAACAGGTTGGCGCCGGCGAGGTGCTGCTCGATCGTGTCGTGCAGATCCGCGGCCATCCGCCGCCGCTCCGCCGCGACGACCTCGGCCTCCCGCCTTGCGCGCACGATGCGGAGCCACAGCACCAGCAGGACCGCCGAGACGCAGACGAGAATACCACCTAGAACGATGGCGGCGACGAGCAGCACGCGCCAGGCGCTCCTGCTCCGACGGAACACGATGTCCTCGGCCTTTTCAACCTCCAGCAGAGAATCAACCCGCTTGCCGTCCTTGAACACGGCGCGCGCAAGCCCCGTGACGCGGACGGGCTCGCCGACGATGTCGTCGTCCGCCCCCCACGGAATCCTCACCGTCGCCGTGTAGCCGTCCATCAGAAGCAGCATGTCCGCCGCGCGCCCGCCGTCCGACGGACGAACCTCGCGCACCGTTCCCTCCAGCGTGACGACGCGCCCGTCCAGAAGCCCACGCCGGTAGTCCGCCTGTTTCGCGACACGCGGCGGCTTGACATCCTCGACGCGGAGGATGTTCACGGCCGTCGCGTTGAGCGACACCGCGCCGTTTCGATTTGTCGTGACGCCGGAGACGAGCACGACCGCGCCGCAGGTCAGATCTTCGCACGGCACCGACGACACGACTTCGACGCCGCGCAGATTCGGATGGTCCTCCGGCGCAACGACGAAGCGGTTCGGCTCAAGTCCGGACATGAACGTGACGATTCCCCGCACCGACACGACTCCGCCCGTTGCGGCGACTTCGGACGAAAGCGCGAGCACTTCGCTGGGCCAGAGATATTCATTCCCAGCAACCGAGGCGAAGGCGACAAGCGCAATGGCAATGGATAGGACGATTCGTCTCATGGCGGTATTATACCATTTATTCCCGCGCCTCTGAGCAAATATCCGCCATCAGGGGAACGGGACTTCCAAGCTCGCGCGGAAAGTCGCGCTTGAGCGCGCGGACTTTCGCAAGGCCTTCATCCAGTTGCCGCTGAAGCGCATCCGTCGGTTCCCCCAGTTCCCTCTGCCGCTTCAAAAGCCGCAGCCGCCACAGGTTCGCGTCAAGCTCGCGCGAAGCGACCAGATGCGACCGAAGCCATCCGAACCGCACGAGGTCCGCGTCCGCCACAACGCCCTTCCCGAGCCCGGCGACCGCGGCGTCCAGCGCGGCGAGCGCGGCGTCCTTCTGCGCGATGACGCGCGCCACGTTCTCCTGCGTCGGCTCCAGCGCGGCCTTCCCTTCTGGCAGGAAATACCGGTTCGTGTACCTGAGAAGCGATTCCCGGCGCGCGACGTTCTTCGCGAAGCCGGACTCCGTCGGCGCGCCCAGCCCAAGCGGAGAGAACGACGCGACGGATGCGATCTCGGCCGCCTTCAGCGCGTTGACGACCGCCTTCCATTCGCCGCCGTACAGCGGTTCCGCCCACTCGCGCCAGAGCGCGTCCACGTCTTCGCCGGGATTCCACGAAAGCTGCCGCCAGACATGGAGGTCCACGGAGTTGAGCCGATCGGAAAGTGCCGCATATCCGTCCCGCTTGTACGTGCCCGCATAGAGCATCACGCCGCCTTCCGGCGATACGAGGTCCTTCACGTGCGCGAACTGCCGCGCCGTCTGCGCGACGACCGGCGCGGGGAAGTACTGCCTGCCGACGGTCTGCCCGGTGATCTGCCATTCGGCGATGTCGCGGCGCGGCGCGACCTGCAGGAGCGCGGAGAACGGCGGATTCGGCTGGCAGTCGGCGTTGTAGACCTTCGTCTGGAAGAGGACGCCCGTCCCCGCCCTGCGCATCGCCTCACCCCACACGGAAAGCGGCTCGCCACTCGGCCCGCCGTAGCCCGGCGCATGGACCCACTCATCTCCAAGCCAGTGGGACGCGCCGCTCGACCAGGTGCGGACGATGAGTTTCTTCTTGAGCGGCTTCAACGCGTCTTCCCACGCCTTGACCGCGAACGCGACCGGACGCCCCCAGTTTCCCGCGAATCCGTTCGCCTTGCACCGGTCGCAGGCGCAGTTGAGTCCGTAGTCGTCCCACAGGCAGACGACGACGCCGACCACCTCCGGCACGGCGATCTCGCGCACGGCTTCGCCGAAGAATGCGGCCGTCGCGGCATCGCTCGGACAGAGCGTCCCCTTCTCCCACGACTTCTCCGGCGACACGCCCTTCGCGGACGGGTGCGCCGCGACGAACGCGTCGTACCGCACGCGGTTCCACTTCGCGGCGTCGCATCCATACAGGAACGAATACGCATCCACGCCGAGTGCCGCACATTCGCGGAGCCTCTTCGCATTCGGGCGTCCACGCTTGAAATAGACCGCGTTCGCGCCGGTCGCCGCGATCCAGTCGCGCAGCGGCTCCGGCGAACGGCTCACGTCCAGCGCGCGCGTCTTGAAATGCGGATCGCGCACGAACGGATAGCGCGTGGCGTGCATCCAGCGGTTCGACTCGTAGTTCGCGTAGAGAAACGCCCGCTCGGTCTCCGCCTTGACGACAAACCTTCCCCGTTCCCCATTCCCCGTTCCCCGCCTCTCGACGATGTACCCATCGTGCTTCAGAGGAAGGTCGGCGGCGAGCTGGTATGAAACCAGCTCATTCGCATCGGCGGCAGATGCGGCGAGCAACGCGACAAGGGCGAATGCCATTTTTCTTTCTATGAAGTTCAACATCGCGGTTAGTTTACCATTTTCCCCGCCCCTCCGCTCTACCCTAGTGGGTACAAATGCAAATGCAGTTTTTCCACATTGACTCAATATCACCATAGTGATATAATGTTGCCATGAAAATTTTTCACGGCTCGCAAAGCGTCATTAAAGTCCCGCAATACGGACTCGGCAAAGTCGGCAACGACTTCGGCCTCGGATTCTATTGCACGGAAAGCGAAGACCTGGCGAAAGAATGGAGCGTCCAGCCCAACAGCGACGGTTTTGCCAACGCATACGAACTGGACATGACGGGACTCAACGTCCTTCGCCTGAACACCCCTGAATTTACGGTGTTGAACTGGATCGCTATTCTAGTCTCGCATCGCCAGTTCAAGTTGAAGGTTCCTGTGGCAGGTGCCGCCTATCATTATCTGAAAAGCCGTTTTGCGGTGAACGTCGATGCGTATGACGTCGTGATCGGCTATCGCGCCGACGATTCCTACTTCGACTTCGCCGAGGCGTTTCTGAACAATTCTATTTCAGTTGAGCAACTTGCCATGGCACTGCGCCTCGGGAAGCTCGGCGAACAGGTGGTCGTCAAGTCGCAAGAGGCGTTTGGACGGATCAAATTCGCAGGTTTCTCAACGGCTGCCTCTGCGCTCTATTATCCTCGGCGACAAGCGCGCAACGACTCCGCCGGACGCGAATTCGAGGAGTTGCTCTCGCGGAATGACTTCAACGGCCTTTATATGAACGCCATATTGGCCCAGCGAATAGGAGACGACGATGAGCGCATACCCAGAAACATTGCTCCCTAATGCACGTTCGCTTCTGGCCGACGCCGCCGATTACGCCGTCATCGACCTTGACGTGTCGATCGACGATTTTTTTGCCTTCTTCGCCGCCAGTTCGTACGCGAGAAGAATCGAACGTGGCGACCGTTCCACGATTCTCGGCATTTCGGGAATCGAACTGGCCCAGAACGTGCTTTCCGACAAAACCGGCCAACACGACTTCAAGCCTGCGCGGGAAAGTCTGCACAGGACGAAAGCCTACTGGACAGGATGGATACTGGCCTTCTACCAATGGACCAGCAACCGCACGTTCCGCGAGATCCTCCAAGCACTGCCGGCAAGCACGATCGCGCAGATGTACGGCGTTTATCATGAAGCCCCTGAGGAAAGGTTCGCCGCGACCGCTGACGAGATCATGCACGAGAAACTGTCCGAAACGCGACTCAAGCGGATCCGCACCGCCTACGGATGTTCGCAGTCTCGCCTCGCGGAGATGTCCGGCGTGGGTATCAGATCCATACAGATGTACGAACAACGAAACAAGGACATCAACAGGGCCGAGGCCGGATCGGTCTTACGTCTGGCACGGGCCCTGGGATGTGAAATGGAAGACATCATGGAGCCATGATCATGGGAAGAGAAGAAAATGCAGCGATATTCCGCGATACGGAAAAGATGTGCCGGACGCATCCGCGCCTGAGGGAGTCCATCGCCCGTTCGCGCGCCGGCCAGCGGCTGATCCTGGAGGGCGACGCGGTAAACGTTCCTCCGTACGGCGACGCCGCCGAAGGACGGCTTGTCGTCTCGACGAAACGCTCGTTCGAGGCG
>JAEEGH010017188.1_pt1 | contig 15462 bp, 9 predicted proteins | sample 9134181 | NCBI WGS metagenome assembly JAEEGH01 (sample SAMN16246544, study PRJNA631951) | gut metagenome | biome: gut microbiome; feature: rumen; material: DP-attached | host: Bos | place: Iran: Karaj | collected 2018-10 | reverse complement strand
ATAATGAGAGTTGCACGAAATTAATAGAAATGGGGTTGATTGCAGAAGATGTGTATTTTGGATATGTCCTTTCCACCCGTTATCTGCTTTATAAGCCACATGTAAAATCAGTCGCTGGGCAATATGACATCAATCATATCCAAATAGTATATCATGTGATTCGGCGTAACGGCGATGCCTCCATGAGTGATTTTGTGGCAGCATTCGACGGCATTTTGACACAAAAGCAAGTGCGTAACCTCATCGAAGGTCTCTGCAAGACACCACTGATTGCTTCACATGGTAATGCACGTGCTACGAGATATAACTGGATAAATAGTAACACTTAAACCGAACAAATATGCGACAAAGATTCTTTTATTTATTTCTATTAGCTACGGTACTTGTCTCTTGCTCTGGAGACAAAGTGAAGTATCGTATCGGAGTATCACAGTGTTCGGATGACATTTGGCGCGACAAGCAGAATGCGGAATTGAAGATGGGCGCCTACTTCCACGACGGTGTGGCATTGAAGTTTGCCGCCGCTTACGATAGCGACGAGCGTCAGGTGCAGCAGATTGACAGTCTTGTGAATGAGGGTATCGACTTGCTGATTGTGGCTCCGAATCAGGTGCAGACTATCTCGCCTGCCATCGATCGTGCCTACGACAAAGGAATCCCCGTGATTGTGTTTGAACGCAAGACCAGTTCACAGAAATATACCGCTTTTATTAGTGCCGACAACTACGAGATGGGACGTGTGATGGGCGAGTATATCGTCACGCGACTTCACGGACAGGGTTCAGTACTGGAGATTAAGGGACTGGAAGGCTCTTCGCCCTCCATCGAGCGTCATAACGGTTTTATGGACGCTATCAAGAATGCACCAGGCATCAAGGTCGTTGCCTCGTTACAGGGCGACTGGACCGAGCTGAAGGCTTACGAGAGTACTCAGCAATGGCTCCTTAATAATAAAGATGTACGCGTAGACCTGGTGTTTGGCGCCAACGACCGTACAGCGATGGGAGCAAGGAAAGCTCTTGGCAAGGATGTGCTATACTGTGGCATTGACGGCCTGCCGGGAGAGAACGGCGGCATCCAACTGGTGCGCGACTCTTTGCTCGACGCTTCGTACATCTATCCCACACATGGTGATCAAATCATTGAATTGGCCGTTAATATTCTCGAAGGAAAACCCTACGAGAAAGAGACGCTGATGATGTCGGCCTTGGTGACAAGCGACAATGCCAAGGTGCTGCTGATGCAGGGCGAGGAGTTGATGCAACAGGCTGATCGTCTGGAACAGTTACACAATAAAGCCGACAACTACCTGCATAAGCTTGACACGCAGCGTATTGTGAATTGGCTGGCCATCGGCATCATCGCATTACTCATCGTCGTCATCGTATTGTTCTACCTCTATCATTTGCGGAAAATCAATATGCAAAGAGAGCGCGTAGTTAACACTTTATGGAACCTTAAACCAGAAAATGTCCCAGCCGCTTCTGAACCCTCTGAGTCCCCCCAAAAGTCCGAAATACCAGAGGAATTAGAAAGTACCGTTATTCCTGAGGAGAGCGACCCCACAGCTGTCTCTTTGTTTATTACTCGTTTTAAGGATGTCGTAGAAGCCCGTCTGACTGACAGTGATATCAGTGTGGAGGATTTGGCTGCAGACATGAACCTCAGCCGTGTACAGCTCTACCGCAAGGTAAAAGGCCGTTACTGGCTCGTCACCTGTTGAATTGCTGCGCACCGCCCGTCTGAACCGTGCCTACCAGTTGTTGCTCACCACCGACAAGAGCGTCTCTGAGGTGGCCTACGCCGTAGGCTTCACTGCTCCCAGTTACTTTACGAAATGTTTCAAAGAGGAGTATGGTATGGTGCCGGGTGACGTAAGGAAGTAAAAAGTGAATAATTTGCTGCCACTTAATGTGCGAAAGCTAAGAAATATCGTTCATTCCATCACAAAAATGTTACATTGCAACATATTTTGCACGGGATGAACGATATTTTTCATACACATATTAGTTTTGTTTGTACTTTTGTAGCAGAAATTTTAACGCAAACAGTATTAACAAACTAAAAACGTAATGCAAATGAAACAAGCGAAACGATTCATTCTGAGTTTCCTAGCAACGATGCTGTGTACAATAATGTACGCGCAACAGGAAATCACTGGCACGGTGACCGACGAAATGGGTCCGGTCATTGGTGCGACAGTTATGGAGAAGGGCACGACCAACGGTACGGTGACCGACTTCGACGGTAACTTTAAGCTGAAGATAGAGGCAGGCAAGACGCTGGTGTTTACCTACATCGGCTATCAGACGCAAGAGCTGCCTGCTGCCAATGGCATGAAGGTAGAGTTGAAAAGCGATGCCCAATTGCTAAACGAAGTGGTGGTAACGGGTTATCAGGTACAGCGTAAGGCAGACTTGACAGGTTCCGTAGGTGTCATTGAGACCAAGGACTTCAAGGCCAGCAACACCGACCCCATGTCATCATTGCAAGGTAAGGTGCCTGGCATGACTATCAGAAGTAACGGCTCTCCTTCCGGCGAGGCTGATGTGCATATCCGTGGTATCGGCAGTATGGGTGGCTCGAGCACTGCACCTCTTTATATAGTAGACGGTATGCCTTACAGCGGTTCTATGAACAATTTGAACGCAAACGATATTGAGACCATGCAGGTGTTGAAGGATGCTGCCTCTGCCTCCATCTACGGAAGCCGCGCTGCCAATGGTGTGATCGTTATTACTACCAAGAAGGGCAAGAAGGGCGACAAGATCAATATCGACTTCAATGCTTCCGTTTCGGCATCTTGGATGACTCAGAAGATGAAGCTTCTCAACAGCCAGCAGTATGCTACTGCTCTGGTTCAGGCAGCACTGAACGACGGCAAGAACCCTCATGACTATGCTCAGAACTACGGTCTGTCGCTGACGGTCGATGGTGGCACACCTATTACGGTGTATAATCCTGCTACGGGCGCTATGGAATCATATACCGTAGGCGGATTCTACGACGGCTTTATGAACGCTAAGAAGACTATGCCGTACAGCGATACCGACTGGGTAGACGAAATCGGACGTACAGGTATCACCCAGAATTACGACATCGCTTTCTCGAAGGCCAGCGAAAAGACCACGCAACTTTTCTCCTTCGGCTATAAGAAGGCCCTGGGTGTGTTGAAGCATACCGACTTTGAGAACTTCTCAGCCCGCATGAACAGCAGCTATAAGCTCAATAGCATTGTCAGTGTCGGTGAGAACGCTCAGTTCTCTTATTCAAATAGTGTCGATTGCGCACCTCTGGAGAATGCCCTGAAGATGGCTTCCACACTGCCTGTCTATGAAATCGACGGCGAGACCTTTTCTGGTCCTGTAGGTGGTATGAGCGACCGTCAGAATCCGATGCGCGAACTCTATCATAACAAGGACAATAGTCTGAAGAAGTGGCGCATCTTTGCCAATGCCTACGTTGACATCACACCAATCAAGGGCATGCTCTTCCGTTCAAACTTTGGTATTGACTATACCAACGGCTATATCCGCAGCCTGCAGCATACTTTCGATTCAGACGTCGTGAAGAACAGCACAAGTGCCAGCACGATGTCACAAAGCCACAGCACCAAGTGGACATGGTCGAACACCCTGCAGTATAACTTTGATATTGTGGAGAATCATAACCTGAACATCCTTGCCGGTATTGAGCATCATCGTGACAATGGTATTGACTTCTCAGCACGCCGTGAAGACTATCCGCTCGAGACCTTAGATTATATGTGGCCCGGTGCAGGCACAGGCATACAGACGATTACAGGTGGTGGCGATAGCTACAAGCTTATGTCTTACTTCGGCAAGATTGACTATAACTGGAACGACCAGCTGCTGGCTTCCGTCACCATGCGTTACGACGGCTCTAGCCGCTTTGGTAAGAACAACCAGTACGGTTTCTTCCCCTCGGCATCTCTCGGTTACCGTATCTCTAAGCACATCAATGCCGACTGGCTTCGCGACTGGAAGCTCCGCGTCAGCTATGGTGTGACCGGTAATCAGGGCATGAACTCCAACAATGCCCACTACGGACTCTATATGGCCAATTATGGTTCCGACCGTGAAAATTCAACTGCCTATGATGTCAACCTGCAAGGTTCAGGCACACTGCCCTCTGGTTACTTCAAGAGTCAGTCGGCCAACGAAGACCTGAAGTGGGAGCAGTCGTCGCAGTGGAACTTCGGTACCGACTTCTCACTGTTCGGCGGTGACCTGTACGGATCTTACGACCTGTTCTTCAAGGAAACCAAGGACATGCTCGTTCAGCCTGCCTTCCTCGGAGCCATTGGTTTTGGTGGTCAGACTTGGATCAACGGTCCTACACTGAAGAACTGGGGTATGGAACTGAATCTGGGTTATCGCCACACAACGGCATACGGACTGTCTTACGACATCACAGGTAACGTGGACTTCTACCGCTCAAAGGTGACTTACCTGCCGGAGAACTCCAAGAACTCCTACGAGCACAACGACTACCACAATCTGGCTAAGGACGAGAAGGCTTACGGTTCGCTCATCGGTTATGTAGTAGAAGGACTGTATCAGAGTCGCGAGGATGTACTCGCTCATGGACAGGCCGGAGCCCGTGTAGGCGGCTTAAAATATGCCGACCTCAATGGCGACGGTAAGATCAACGAGGCCGACCGCACATGGATCTACAATCCCGTACCTAATTTCTCATACGGTATCAATGTCAACCTGGCTTACAAGAACTTCGACTTTACGATGTTCTGGCAGGGTGTGGCTGGTGTCGATGTCATCAATAACCAGAAATACCAGACCGACTTCTGGAGCATCACTGATGCCGGTTCTAACAAGGGCGAGCGTCTGATTGATGCCTGGACGCCTGCTAACAGCAGTTCATCGATTCCTGCCCTGACCACATCGAATGGTGCCGACGAGGGTCGTCTGTCTTCCTACTTCGTGGAGAACGGTTCTTATGCCAAGATGCGTACCTTGCAGCTGGGCTATAAGTTCCCTGCCCAGCTGGCGAAAAAGCTGTTGCTCTCCAGTGCCCGCATCTATCTCTCTGGCGACAATCTCCTGCTCATTAAGTCAAGTTCGCTGACCTGCTCTGACCCCGAGAATACGGCATGGGACTATCCTCACACAGCCTCCTTTACATTTGGTATACAGGTGGGATTCTAAGAAGTTAAGAATTAAAAGTTAAGAATTAAGAGTTATGAAAAAGATTCAATTATATATCGCGGCTTTGCTGCTTTCGGTATTTGCAGTTTCCTGCACCGTTGACGATGTGAAGCCACAGGGCACGCTGGACGAAGAGACAGCCTATTCAAGCCCCGACAAGCTGGTTACCGCAGCATACGCCAAACTGGGCGACGACTGGTATTCCTATCCGTTTAATCTCTGGCCTTACGGCGATATGAGTGCCGACGACTGTCTGAAAGGTGGTTCTGGTGAAAACGACACCGGCTATCATCCCATGGAGATTTTCTCTACCTTGCAGCCCGACCGTGGTGAGTTCGATGAGTTGTGGTATCAGCTTTACAGCGCCATTTCCCGTTGCAACCGTGCCATCGAGGCCATCAACGAGATGGAAACACCTAACGCCCAGCTGATGGCAGAGGTGCGCTTCCTCCGCGCCCACTTCTATTATAAGTTGCAGCAGATGTGGTACGAGGTGCCCTTCATCACCGAAGGCATGACCAATGCCGACATCGAAGCTACACCACAGAGCTCACACGACCAAATCATGCAACAGATCATCGACGACTTCCAGTATGCCTACGAGAATCTGGCCGAGGCCGCTCCCGGCACTACCGGACGTGCTCACAAGGTGGCTGCCGCTGCTTATCTCGCCAAGTGCTACCTGAATTGGGCATACGGTGACGGTTATGAGGCAACAACTGGTTACAACCACGTTGATCAGGCCAAGATTCAGAAGGTGATTGAATATACTGAGGTGGTGAAGAATTCGCCCTACGGATATCTCGACACCTACGGAAACATCTTCCTGCAGGATTATGCCAACTCTGTGGAGAGTATCTTTGCCGTACAGCACTCCAACAGAGCCGACGACGGAACGAAATACGGACGCGCCAATTGGTCGAATATGCTGAATGGTGTATGGGGTATCTGGTCGTGCGGATGGGATTTCCACAAGCCGTCGCAGAACCTGGTCAACGCCTTCAAGACCCGCAACGGTCTGCCTATGGACGATTTCGATGCTGACCACAATGCGATTGTTGTCAATGGTGCCGACTTGAAGTACAAATATGATCCCCGTCTTTTCCACACCGTCGGCATGCCTACCTATCCTTATAAGTATGAGGAGCAGTACACGCTGACCAAGGCCAACAGTCGTACCCCCAACACTTACGGCTACTACTGTTCGATGAAGGAAGTTCCGCAGCGCTCCAAGGGTGAGGACTACGACATGCCCTGGCAGGCTTTCGGTGTGAACGACTACGTGCTGCGTTATACCGACGTGATGCTAATGCGTGCCGAGGCTCTGATAGAAAAGGGCGATCTGAACGGAGAGGCTCTGCAGATTATCAACGATATCCGTAGCCGTGCCAAGAAAGATATCAATGCTACCTCACTCATCGGCTATGCCAAGGATCAGTGTGACATCGCACTCTATGGTGGCTTCGCAACCAAGGACGATGCCCGCAAGGCACTGCGCTGGGAGCGTCGCGTAGAGCTGGCTATGGAAGGACACCGCTTCTTCGACCTGCGTCGCTGGGGCATGCTCTCTACTACGCTCAACAAGTATTTTGAGACTGAGAAGACTGACGAGTACGACTCTCAGACCTACGCCCTCTACTACAAGGATGCCTTCTTCACTGCTGGCAAGAACGAGTACTTCCCCATCGCCAACAACCAGATGAACTACGTACAGGGACTCTATCATCAGAATAAAGGCTATTAAACAATGCATAATTCATAATGCACAATTCACAATTAAATAACGAAAGAGTTATGAAAAAGATATATCAATTAATTTGTGCAATCTGCGTCATCTGTGGTTTCGCAGCTTGTCAGGACAGAGACCTCCCAGGATCTGGCGAGATGCAGATTGCCAGTCCCGATGTGACAACAATCAACGGCACGCCCAGTGGTGACAATAATTACGACTATACGATTACGTGGCCACAAAGCAGTCAAGGTGCTACCATGCAGGTGGCCGTCTACAAGAACGGCACTCAGATGCAGGCACTTACGCCATGTCCTTCAGGTTCATTCACATTGAAGAACCTCGAGACCAATCAGCTCTATGAGTTCCTCTTCAAGTATGCCAACAATGATGCACTCTCGAATGGCGTAATGACCAGCTACACCCGTCCTGGTGCATCGGCTCCAAGCGATTTGAAGTTTGAGCAGATTGACATCAGCGACGATCAGCGCGACATGCAGGTAACATGGGAAGCCAGTCCCGATGCTACATCATACATCCTGAAGCTGGTGAACGGCGATGGTAGTAGAGTGGTTGAGGAGACTGTCAACGGCACTTCCTATCTGCTGAAGAATGTCCAGATGAAGGAACGCTGGGAGGCTACCCTGATTGCCCAGAACAATGAAGGCAAGGCGCTGCCTATCTATGGCTCAGGTAAGGTTGGCGGCAAGATTCCCGGTTTCCTCTCCGAATATGCCACACCAGAGGAACTTATTGCCAATGGCGACGACGACGAGGCTAGTGCTTGGTTATGGTTCCACGAGAACTATCCAAAGGGAGAATATATTTACTTCGGCAATATCAGCAAGGTCGAGGACATTGAGGACTACCGTATGCTCTTCTGGCTCCGCGACCTCGAGACCGGCAATGCTGACGACATCTGGAACTTCTCTGACCTCGCCAAGAATGCCGCTCCCTGCATCGAACAGTATGTGAAGAATGGCGGTAACCTCCTGCTCTGGCAGCATGCCGTACCCTACATCGGCACCATCAACCGTCTGGCTACATCCACGCTGCGTGGTGTAAGCAATGCCTTCGGCTGCGGCGTCGGTGGCTGGAATGGCGACGTATGGAAGATGGGCGTATGCCTCAACACCGGTTCGTTCTCAAAGGACCTCAGCACGCATCCCATCTACGCAGGCATCCCCACCGAGAAGCTCAACGATAACTGCTTCAAGGCCATCGCCTTCAAGGGTGCAGGATGGACCGAAGACCACAACTGTCTGTTCTTCGACATCCCTGTGAAACTCACTGGTCTCGACAACACCTCTGAGGAGTGCTACAACGTTCTGACCGAACAGTTTGGCATCTATCCCCTCGGCACATGGGACAGCCAGGTCAACTGGGTATCACAGCTCAACGTCTGGGAGGCCAAGGGTGCAGAGAAGGCTCCCGAGGGATTCCAGAAGGGCGCTGGAACCGTGCTCTGCATCGGTAATGGCGGTTGTGAGTTCTCGATGAAGAACGAGGACGGCACCCCCGATAAGAGCGCCAATCCCAAGAACAACTCTTGCCAGCCCAACATTCTGAAGTTAGCAAAGAACAGTGTCGAATACCTCATGTCGATTTGATTTTAGATTTTGATTCATAATAAGGTATTAGTTAAATTTAAACGGTGTGGCTCGTTACGAGTCGCACCGTTTTCCGAAAAAGAATAAACGTTCATTGCTTGCAAATTTGTTGCAATGAACGTTTTTTGTTAGTGTTTGCATCATTATTTATAGGATATTAGGAAGGAATGTACTACTTTTGCAGCAGTTAATTTCAAAACTAAAAACTTTGGTGAAGATGAAAAAAACGATTTTGATGCTTATGGCTATGCTGATGATGATGTCAGCGAAGGCTCAGGTAAATCCAACGGTGTTGGGTGACAAGTATGCTATGCTGAAGGTAAAACAGGGACAGAAGTACTTGTTGCTGCCCGTGCAGGAGTCGGAAGACATTGCAGCTATTGCAGTGTTGGACGGGAAGAATGAGATGTCGAAGCGGCTGAACGTGAAGTTGGCTATCGACCGTGTAGACTATTTTGTTCCTCTGGAACTAAAAGGCGCAAAGCTGCTTGACATTGAGTTTCATGGCGACCGCAGACAAAAGGGTGCCGTGGGTGAGTTTGTCTGCTGGAAGAAGATGAAGTACTCCGAAACGTTCGACACGACGAATCGCGAGCATTTCCGTCCTTTATATCATCACACGCCCGTATATGGGTGGATGAACGATCCCAATGGTATGTTTTATAAGGATGGTGTGTGGCACCTTTACTATCAGTGGAATCCCTATGGTTCACAGTGGGAGAACATGACGTGGGGACATTCTACCTCTCGCGACCTTATACACTGGGAGGCACAGCCCACGGCTATCGAGGCCGACTGGCTGGGCAGCATCTTCAGTGGTTCGTGCGTAACCAATGGCGATGAGGTGGTAGCCATGTACACCTCGGCAGGTCACCACCAGACGCAGTCGATAGCTGTGTCGAAGGATGGTGGGCGCACGTTTACGAAATATGCTGGCAATCCGGTGCTGACAACCAGTGATGTGGCCGACTTCCGCGACCCGCGTCCATTCTGGAATGAGGACATCAAGGCATGGAACCTGATACTGGCTGCTGGTCAGGAGATGCGTATCTATTCGTCGAAAGACCTGAAGGAGTGGAAATACGAGAGCTCGTTCGGCAAGGAATACGGTAATCACGGTGGTGTGTGGGAATGCCCCGACCTGTTCGAAATCAAGAATGAGAAATTAGGTATGAGAAATTGGGTGCTCATTTGTAATATCAACCCCGGAGGGCCGTTCGGAGGCTCAGCAACACAGTATTTCGTCGGTCAGTTTGATGGACACAAGTTCACCTGTGAGTCGAAGCCTGAGATAACGAAGTGGCTCGATTATGGCAAGGACCACTATGCCACCGTCTCGTTCTATAATGCTCCAGACAATCGACGCACAGTGCTGGCATGGATGTCGAACTGGCAGTACGCTAACCAGGTGCCGACGAAGCAGTTCCGCAGTGCCAACTCGATAGCCCGCGACCTCGGACTGTTTGAGTGCAAGGGTGAGACCTACGTCAGCGTCGTACCCTCCAAGGAAATGCTGGCCGTGCGTGGCGCAAAGGTAAAGCAGCCGACAGAGGCCTGTGAGATAGTCATCGACGTGAAGAAGCAGGCAGAGATAGTACTCTCAAATGCAAAGGGCGAGCAGGTCACGATGAAGTACGACGGTCTGAAGCAGACGTTCACAATGGACCGCACCAAAAGCGGCGACGTGAGCTTCAGCGATGCGTTCCCCTGCGTGACCGAGGCTCCGACTTACGGCACCATCAAGCAACTGCGCATCTTCATCGACCGCTGTAGTATCGAGGCTTTCGATACAGAGGGCAAGATGGCCATGACCAACCTCGTGTTCCCCTCGGAGCCCTATAATAGTATAAAAGTAAAGGGCGGCAAAGCCACAATCTATCAAATTGAGAATTGATAATTGATAATTGAAAATTGAAAATTGAAAATTAAATATTATGGGTAATCAAAACAAATCCATTTATCTGATTCCTGTGATGCTCTGCTTCTTCTGCATGGGCTTCGTGGATCTGGTGGGCATTGCCTCCAACTATGTGAAGGAAGACCTGGGGCTGACGGACTCTGTAGCCAACGTATTCCCCTCGCTCGTGTTCTTTTGGTTCCTTATCTTCAGCGTTCCCACGGGTATGCTGATGAACAAGATTGGTCGTAAGAACACCGTGCTGCTCTCGCTTGTGGTCACCGTTGTGTCGCTTTTCATCCCGCTGTTAGGTGAGAGCTTCGCCGTAATGCTCGTGGCCTTCTCGCTGCTCGGCATCGGTAACGCTTTGATGCAGACGAGCATCAACCCGCTGGCTATGCTGATTATCGGTGACAAGAATCTTGCCTCGACCCTGACCTTCGGCCAGTTCGTCAAAGCCATCGCTTCGTTCCTTGCTCCTTATCTGGCTATGTGGGGTGCTACAGCTATGATGCCGTCGTTCGGTTACGACTGGCGCGTGCTGTTTATCGTTTACTTTGTAGTAGGCGTATTGTCCACCTTGCTGCTATGGGTAACACCGATTCAGGAGGAGATGCAAGAGGGCAAGTCATCGTCGTTCATGGATTGCATCAAGCTGTTAAGCAAACCCATCGTGCTGCTGTCGTTCTTCGGCATCATGTGTCATGTGGGCATTGACGTGGGAACGAATACCACGGCCCCGAAGCTGCTCATGGAGCGCGTGGGTATGTCGCTCAACGAGGCCGCCTTTGCCACGTCCCTCTATTTCATCTTCCGTACCATTGGTGCACTGACAGGCTCGTTCTTCCTGCGTGTTTTGAAGACTCGCTGGTTCTTCATCATCAGCGTCTGTTTGATGGCTGCGTCAATGGTACTCATGTATAGCGGCGAGTCTAAAGCTGTGCTCTATACTGCGATAGCCCTTGTGGGTTACGGCAACTCCAACATCTTCTCAATGGCTTTCTCTGAAGCATTACTCTCTGTGCCCGACAAGCAGAATGAGGTCAGTGGCCTGATGATTATGGGGCTTTTTGGCGGCACCATCTTCCCGCTCATTATGGGATTCATGAGCGACGCCATGGGACAGGCTGGAGCAGTCACCGTGATGGCCTTTGGTGTCATCTACCTCTTCACATATATTCCACAAGTGAAACATTAAAGATTAAAAATTAAAGATTAAATATTATGGCTAACAAACGTTATGTAGTAGGACTCGGAGAAGTCCTGTGGGATGTACTTCCCGAAGGTAAGAAACTTGGTGGCGCACCTGCCAACTTCGCCTATCATGCCGGGCAGTTCCTGGGCATGGACAACACCATCGCCGCCAGCGCACTCGGCGAGGACAAATTAGGAGACGAGACCATCGAGGCCCTGAAGGAGCACGGCCTGAACGACCTGCTGCCTCGCGTACCTTATCCCACCGGCACGGTGCAGGTGCAGCTCGACGAGCAGGGCATTCCCACGTATGACATCAAGGAAAACGTGGCTTGGGACAACATCCCCTTCGATGACGACATCGCCGAGATTGCCCGCAACTGCCGCGCCGTTTGCTTCGGCTCATTAGCTCAGCGCAACGTGGTCAGTCGCGAGACCATCCAGAAGTTTCTTGATGCCACACCCGCCGACTGCCTGAAGATCTTCGACATCAACCTTCGCCAGCAGTTCTATACGCAGGAGATTCTGCGCGAGTCGTTCCAGCGTTGCAATATCTTGAAGATTAATGATGAGGAACTGGTGCTTATCGGCCGTATGTTTGGCTATCCCGGTCTTGACATCGAGAACAAGTGCTGGCTCATTCTGGGTAAGTACAACCTCGACATGCTCGTTCTCACCTGTGGCACTAACGGCAGTTACGTATTCACTCCTGGTCACGTATCCTTCCAGGAAACGCCTAAGGTCAAAGTGGCCGACACTGTAGGAGCTGGAGACTCTTTCACCGGCTCGTTCGTGGGCAGCATCCTCAACGGCAAGTCCGTGCCCGAGGCGCACAAGATTGCAGTGAAGGTCTCTGCCTACGTCTGCACGCAGAATGGCGCCATGCCCACCCTGCCCCCGGAACTGCTGAAATAAACAGGAGAGGGAGCCCCACAAGACCTATCATGGTCCCCATGCCAGGACGAAGTTCAAAAACAGACTTCGTCCTGGCATTTTTGCATTCATGCGCTTGATGCCGTGTTTATCCTGCGGTAACCATCCCAAATAAGACGTATTTTGAGGCTGCAAGAATCTCCCTACCTTTGCAGTCTCAAATTGCGTTATTATGTTTAGTCTGAATGAAAGCAACAAGTTCATGGTCTACGGTATCCATGTAGACCTTCGCAAGGGAGTAGAGTCATTGAGCGGTCTGGTTCGTCTGATGCATATGTCGCCTACTGACGGCAGTGTCTATGTGTTCCTCAACCGCAGTCGCAGCCGCATGAAACTTCTTCACTGGGAGCGAGGAGGCTATGTGATCTACTATAAGCGTCTGGAGCAGGGCAGGATCAGTCGCAAGGTGTTCCGCAGCTCTGAGGCTCCCCTGTTCTATTCGATGAGGTGGGACGAGCTTCTGCTGTTCGTAGAGGGAGTCTATCCGTCGGCCTCACGCAGGAAACGCTTTAATATACAATAAGTTACGATAACATTTATTGTATTGCACATGTCGGAAAAAAGCATTACCTTTGCACTTGCAATCAGGTAATCACTGGCAATGACGAAGAAGCAGTACATACAGCAGCTGACACAGGCGGAGAGGGTCATCCACGGCAAGGATGTTCCTCAGAAGGCGAGTGCCGGTGTCATAGACGGCCTTTGTGATGTCATTGCCGACCAGAGAGCCGTGATAGCGTCAAAGGACGACCTTATTGCCAAGCTGAACCAGCAGGTGAGTCTGTTCCAGCGCCAGATATACGGCCGTCGCAGCGAGAAACTGCACCCTGAGGATCCCAGTCAGCTGAGCCTGGACTTCGGCGAGGAGCAGGTGCTTCCTCTGAGCGACGAGCAACTGGAGGAGGAGGCCGTGCGCGTCGAGGATGCGAAGGCCGGCGTCCACAAGGAGGCCGAGAACCGCCGTGCCCAGAAGAAGACCGTACAGTCGCGCAAGGGTCAGACCTACCGCATCGGCCCCGAGGTGCCCCGTCAGGAACCCGCCGAGTTCTATCCCGATGGCTACGACCCCGAGACGATGGTGGTCATCGGCTGGAACACGCACGAGTACCTTGAGATAGAGGGTCCGAAGGTGTCGGTACGCGTGGAGCGCGAGGCCATCTGCAAGCTGAAGGGTGCGAAGCCCACCGATGCCCACACGCAGATATTCGAGGCCAGGAAGTCGCAGAACTGCCTTCCGGGCTGCATTGCGGGAAACAAGGCGATGGCCACAATCATCACCGACAAGTACTGCCACCACCTTCCGGAGTACCGCCAGGTGAAGCGCTTCGAGGCCATGGGGCTGAAGCTCTCCACGACGAGCATCAACCGCTGGCAGCACGACCTGGCAGACGCGCTCCTCCCCATATACGAACAGCAGACGGAGCTGGTGTTCTCCTCCAAGTACCAGCACCTGGACGAGACGACCATCCCGATAAACGACCAGAAGCACCACACGCGCAAGGGCTACATCTGGGACGCGGTGGACGGCATGGGGGAATACGGGCTTGCATTCTTTTATGAGAAAGGCTCGCGGGGCGGGAAGGTCATCAGGCCCAAGCTGCTCCACCGCAAGGCGGCCATACAGTCAGACGGCTATATAGTATATGAGAACATAGAGAAGTCGCAGATGGAGGGCATCGTGACGCTCTACTGCATGGCCCATGCCCGGCGCAAGTTCGAGCAGATCAGGGACACTTCGCCCGAGGCGCGGAAAGTCCTGGAATACATCGCCACCCTCTACGAGCTGGAGGCCAATCTCAAATATGCCAATGCCGACCACGACGAGATACGCCGCCAGCGGCAGGAGAAGGCCGTGCCCATACTCGACTTCATCAGGCTGATGCTTGAGAAGTACAGGACCGTGGACACACCGGCCAGCGCACTGGCCAAGGCCTGCGGCTACGCGCTCGAGAGATGGGACGGCCTGTGCCGGTACTGCGACGAGGGCTACTACGAGATAGACAACAACAGCGTAGAGCGCAGCATCAGGCCCATCACCCTCGGACGCAAGAACTGGCTCTTCGTCGACAGCGACGAGTCGGCAAAGGATGCAGCCCTGTACATGACGCTCATAGGCTCATGCAACCTGCTGGGCATTGCGCCATACAAATACTTTGAGTATATACTGCCACGGCTGAATGGTAACATGACAAAGGAAGAGTACAAAGAACTTCTGCCGTACAAGGTTGTGGGGAAGATAAGCCAAGGATAAACAGACTGAGCGATAAAAGCCTTTAGCGACATCACACAATCAACGGGTGATGCCGCTAAAGAGTTTTAGAGGAACGTCGAAAGTGGGATGGTTACCCTGTAAACAACAAATTAAGACGAATTACACGAATTGTACGAATTATTATTGATTCAAGTTTCGCATGTCTGAGGAGTTTAGGAGTTTAGGAGTTTTCGCGGCTTTCAGCCGCTGGAGTTTAGACGTTAGTCTTGCTCGCTGGCATGGTGCGCTAAGACTATCGTCTAAACTCCTAAACTCCTAAACTTCTAAACTTCTAAACTCCAAAGGATAAACTGAACTTGTATCTATTATTATAGAAAGTTTTTTCCCTGCAGACATAATAATCCCGGCGCGGCGACGTTATTTAATTCGTATATATACATTTTTAGGAGATAACGTATGATAGAATACATCAGGGGCGAGCTGACCGAGCTTACTCCCGCTTTCGCAACGGTTGAAGCCGCCGGGGTGGGTTACGGGCTGAACATATCGCTCAACACTTACAGCGCCTGCCAGAAAGCCCTCCACCCCTCCGGTGGAACGGGGAGGGCCGAGGTGAAGCTCTATGTCTTTGAGGCCATCCGCGAGGATGCCTACGTGCTCTACGGTTTCTACAGCAAGAAGGAGCGCGAGATGTTCGAGCT
>JAEEGH010017187.1_pt1 | contig 15462 bp, 10 predicted proteins | sample 9134181 | NCBI WGS metagenome assembly JAEEGH01 (sample SAMN16246544, study PRJNA631951) | gut metagenome | biome: gut microbiome; feature: rumen; material: DP-attached | host: Bos | place: Iran: Karaj | collected 2018-10 | reverse complement strand
ATAAGAACATTCCGTTCTTTATGAGCAGCAGGATGTACGGCTGTTTCTATCATACTTCCGACTATTGCAAGCTCTCGCTGGCCGACCACAGCACGCGTTCTGTGCAGTTCCTCAACGACCACGCCACGCTCGATGTTTTCCTCATCGGCGGATGCACCCTCGAGGAGATCCTGCGAGGCTATCGTATGCTCACGGGCTTCCCACAGATGCCGCCGCTATGGAGCTTCGGCATCTGGATGAGCAGGATGACCTATTTGTCTGCCAACGAGGTAGAAGAGATCTGCGACCGTCTGCGCGCCGAACAATACCCATGCGACGTGATACATCTGGACACAGGATGGTTCCGTACCGACTGGCTCTGCGAGTGGAAGTTCAACCCGGAGCGTTTCCCTGATCCTGAAGGATTCATACGCCGACTGGCCGACAAGGGATTCAAGGTATCCCTCTGGCAACTGCCCTATGTCGCCCAGGGCGCCGAACAACTCGACGAGGCCAAGCGGAACCACTACATTTCACAGTCACAATCGGATGACTCCAACAACGACGACAGCACCACAGAATCCAGTTCATCGAACTTCTCAGCCCTCGACTACGCCGGCACCATCGACTTCACCTACGACAAGGCCACCGAATGGTATCAACACACGCTGCTGAAGCCCTTGCTTGAGATGGGCGTGAAATGTATCAAGACCGACTTCGGCGAGAACATCCACATGGACCACCGTTATCACGCCTCGACGCCAGAGCGCTTGAACAACCTCTATGCCCTGCTCTATCAGAAGGCAGCCTACGAGGTGACCAAGGAGGTGACTGGCGACGGTATCGTCTGGGCCCGTGCCGCCTGGGCAGGCTGTCAGCGCTATCCCCTGCATTGGGGAGGCGACAGCGAAAGCTCATGGGCAGGAATGGCGGGGTCGCTGAAGGGCGGTCTGCACTTCGGACTCAGCGGCTTTGCCTTCTGGAGTCACGATGTGCCGGGATTCCACTCTACACCCGACTTCATGAACTCGCCTATCGATGAGAAGGTATATGTCCGTTGGACCCAGTTCGGTGTCTTCTCCTCTCACATGCGTTATCACGGTACCTGTAAGCGCGAGCCCTGGCACTATCCGGAGATCGCACCTGTCGTGAAACGCTGGTGGAATCTGCGTTACCGTATTATACCTTATATTATTATACAGAGTGAGCAGGCCTGTAGAACGGGCTATCCCCTGTTGCGCGCCCTCGTCTTCCATCATGCCGACGACCGTCAGGTGTGGCACATAGACGATGAGTATTACTTCGGTAAGGAGTTCCTCGTATGTCCCGTCATGAACAGCGAAGGCCGCAGGGATATCTATCTGCCTGAGGGACTATGGGTGAACTTCTTCACCGGCGAGCGGCTGCAGGGCGGACGCTGGTATTATGGTGTCGAGGTGCCACTCGACGAGATGCCCGTCTTCGTACGTCCCGGTGCCACCATCCCGATATATCCAGACGATGTCACGTCCACTGACGACATGGACCTCTCGAAATCCATCTCCCTCTTTATCTCCAGAGACTACAAAGGACTACAAATATGAACTCCCACTACATGCAATCACTAGACTGGATCATCCTCGCCGTCTATTTCGCCATTCTCATTGCTATTGGTGTCTGGGCCAGTACCCGTCGTAAGCGTGGCGGTGCCCTCTTCCTCGCTGAGCACTCCCTGCGCTGGCATCACATAGGCTTCTCGATGTGGGGCACAAACGTCGGACCATCGATGCTGATTGCCTCGGCGTCGGCAGGTTTCACGACAGGTATCGTCTCGGGCAACTACGCCTGGTACGCTTTCGTCTTCATTGCCCTGCTGGCCTTCGTCTTCGCCCCACGCTATCTGGGCGCAAAGGTCTCCACGCTGCCGGAGTTCATGGGACTGCGCTTCGGACAGTCGACGAGAAACATCCTCGCCTGGTACACCATCGTCACCATCGTCATCTCGTGGCTAGCACTCACTCTCTTCGCCGGCGGCATACTTATCCGACAGGTGTTTGACATCCCCATGTGGTCGTCGGCACTTGTGTTGCTCGTCATCTCAGCGTTCTTCACGATGTTGGGAGGACTAAAGGCCGTAGCCTATACGAACGTCTATCAGATGATTCTGCTGATTGTGGTATCAGCCGTACTCGTTATCGTGGGACTCGACCGCGTGGGAGGTGTGTCGGCACTCGTCGACAAGGTACCCTCGGACTACTGGGTGATGTTTAAGCCCAACAGCGACGAGGCCTTCCCGTGGCTGCCGATTGTCCTGGGCTATCCAGTGATGGGTGTATGGTTCTGGTGTACGGATCAGAGTATGGTACAGCCCGTTCTTGCCGCTAAGGACCTGCGCGAAGGACAGCTCGGTACTAACTTTACGGGTTGGCTGAAGATCCTTGACGTCGTATTGTATATCTTGCCGGGCATTATTTGTTTCGCCCTTTTCGGCGACACGTTGAAGAATCCCGATGAAGCCTATCTGACGATGGTCGAGAACCTCTTCCCCGTAGGTATGGTGGGACTGGTGTTTGCCGTGCTGACGGCCTGTCTGGTCAGTACCATCGGCAGCGCGCTGAATGCTCTCTCTACCGTATTCACGATGGACATCTACGTCAAGCGATTCCGTCCTGACGCCTCACAACGCAGAATCAACTATGTGGGGCGTTTCGTCACCGTCATCGGTGCTGCTATTGCCATTGTTCTCACGGTGGCCATCGACAGCATCAAAGACCTGAATCTGTTTAATGTCTTCCAATCGGTGCTCAGTTTCATCGCTCCGCCAATGGCAGCCGTCTTCGTGCTCGGCATCTTCTGGCGACGCACCACGAAACATGCAGCCAACTTTGCCCTGACCATCGGTACCGCGTTCTGTCTCATCGTTGGCATACTTTACCTTTGGCCGCCAGAATGGTTGCAGATCACGTGGCCACACTTCATGATGCTATCGTTTGAGTTGTTTATGATCCTGGTCATCTCGATGGTTCTCATCTCGCTGACAGATAAGAATAAGACAGACTACGAGATTCCTGCACCTATCCGCGAGCCGTTCTCGAAGCTGGCGGTCTCACTCTGGACAGCATTAGCAGTCGTCATGATAGGACTCTATATCTTCTTCAACTAAACCCAATAAAAAAGCTCCGACGTTGAATCGGAGCTTTTAGTTTATTCCTTCTTCTTTGGAACCTGGAACTTACTGCCTGTCTGACGAATCAGGTCTTTAGCAAAACGTTCCGGATAGCCAGGTCGCTGGACACGTTCGCCACCACCGAATTTGTTACGTTTGAAAGTTCCGTTTTCATCCGTAGGCTTCACAACCATATCGTTGTACTTCACAATGAGGAAGTAGGCCAGCTGGCGCCAACGTTCTATCATCTCATCGCCTTTCTGACAACTATAATCCGTTAGGAACTTTATGCGTGCATTCCCTTCGAGGGACAAGGCCTTGACTTCAGTCTCGGCCTGTAGCTTATCGTAGGAGGCATCGAGAGAGTCACGTACCTCCTTCAACGACGGGAACATCATTGAATAACGGGGATACACCATGTTGCTCACCCAGTTGCACACCCAGAAAGCGTTATCCATCGAGAAGGTAACATCGTCGGCACCCTCGCCGGAGAAACATTTCGGCAGACGGGTCATACAGTTGTACATCGGCGTGTAGGCCACCATGTTACCATCATCATTACCAAACCAAAAGCACCCGCCAATCTCGCGGGGCATAGAGGCACGCATCTGAGAGATAAACGACCAGGCGGTCTGAAGCGTAGAGATGGGACGCTCGTTGAAATAACTCTCACCATCGACCTTAAAAGACAAGGGGGACGGACGATAGGGCATCTCATAGAGTCCGCCGCCGATATCAGAATCGAGTGCGAAAGGTGTTCCCTCATAATGATCGCGCATTGCATCTCGCAGATCCTGAAGGGTAACTTTCTTATTCGGGATAATCCACAACGGCATAGGCTCTGCGTCATCAACAATACCCTCAGCGTATGAGACATACTTTGAGAAATCGTCGGTAAAACGGTTGAAGAAGCTCCACACACGAGCCTCGCAGTAACGACGACCGGAGAAGTCGGGTGCTGCATAGGCGGCATTATAGCTGAAGTCGGCATCCTTACCGTTGAACCATCCCATAGAACGGGCATAACTCACCACATTGTCGGAGCAGAGCATCAGATTAGGAACAGGTTTCTTACCATCAACAGGATATTTCTTCAGCAGATCCTTCATCTTTACCTGAACGTAACGGCCATCGAGGAACTTTGTGATACGGCTCTGGTTGGCATGGGCCGCAATCGCATCGTCGGGAACACGCACAGCCACCCAGACGGTACGCGCCTTGGACTTCTCACGATCAGGGCCACAGCCCATCATCTCCAACATCCACGCCTCCTCCTTGTCGGCAACGGAGAAAGTCTCACCCTCGGAATAATAGCCATACTGTTCCACGAGCGAGGTCATGATCTGAAGTGCCTCGCGTGCCGTCTTCGAACGTTGAAGGGCGATGTAGATCAGCGAACCGTAGTCAATGATTCCCGTGGAGTCTGTCATCTCCTCACGTCCACCGAAGGTTGTCTCACCGATGGTGACCTGCCACTCGTTGGTATTACCGATGACATTATATGTCTCCAAGGCCTCTGCGATATCACCTAAGTACTTGTTGGTATCCCACTCATAGACTTTCCGTATATCCCCTGGCTGATGCTTGGCTGCCGGATAGTGATATAAAGGCATAAAAGCACCAAAAGAGTCGGCGTTATAAGTAACGAACACCGAACCGTCGGCCGAAGCCTTCTTACCCACAATGAAATTGGTACAGGCAAAGACTGTTGACAATTGACAATGGACTGTTGACAGTATCAGCAACACTGTCAATAAAACATACTTTTTCATGTTCAACAGGCTTTAAATGACATATCAAGGCCTTTCACGGAGTGTGTCAGCGCACCGACGGAGATAAAGTCAACACCCTGTTCGGCATAGTCACGAATGGTTTCGAAGGTGATACCCCCACTCGATTCTGTCTCGTAACGTCCGGCAATGATATCAACGGCTTTCTTGGTATCGGAAACACTGAAGTTGTCGAGCATGATACGGTTAACGCCACCATGATCCAACACCTGTTGCAGCTCATCGAAGCTACGAACCTCAATCTCAATCTTCAAGTCGAGCCCTTTCTCTTTAAGATAAGCATGACAACGATCGATGGCATTGATGATACCACCAGCAAAGTCGACATGGTTATCTTTCAGCAGAATCATATCGAAGAGACCGATACGATGGTTACAACCGCCACCGATTTTCACAGCCTGCTTTTCCAACATACGCATGCCAGGCGTAGTCTTACGGGTGTCGAGCACTCGCGTATGAGTGCCTTTCAAACGCTCTACATATTTATTTGTCATCGTGGCAATACCACTCATACGCTGCATGATATTCAACATCAGGCGTTCGGTCTGCAACAGCGAGCGCACCTTGCCCGTTACAATCATCGCGATGTCACCCTTCTTCACTCTCGTGCCGTCACCCATAAGGACCTCCACCTGCATGGTAGGGTCGAAACGGCGGAACACCTCCTTGGCTATCTCCACACCCGCAAGGATGCCGTCTTCCTTAATAAGAAGATGCGACTTTCCCATCGCATCCTCAGGGATACAGCATAAAGTAGTATGGTCGCCATCGCCGATATCCTCGGCAAACGACAGATCAATCAATCTGTCGACAAGTTCCTCTACACTCAACATAGGCTTATCGGATATTCTTATAAGTGTCCTTGAACAGATAGATACCAATACCGATACGCAGTCCCACCTGACTATAGTCCTTATGATTTTTGAACGACTGCTCGTAATAGAGTTCCGGTTCTATGGTTACTGTACGGTTGATGAAGAAAGAGTAACCCACCTGTACACTCGGAAGGAGATCATCAAATTCATCATGGTGCTTGAAAAGTGCCGATGCGCCCAAATACAAACCGTTCTGCTCGATATAATATCTGCCGCCAGCACCTAAAATGATGGAGTAAGGCACATCCTTATATTTCTCATAGGCAACCTGAGCCGTTCCTAAAAGGTTATCAGCAAAGAAATAACCCACCTTTCCGTTGATGCCCAGATGTCCTTTTGACAACCCGTTGTAACTCAGATCCGTACTAGAGAGTGAAGCACCAACGTAAGTTTTACCTTGCGTAAATGGTGTTTTTGAATCGTTAAGATACTGCGCATTAACACTCATTGCCATCATCAGGCCGATAGCTGCCATTAAACATTTCTTCATAGTTAACTATTCTTTAATTTGTTTATTTGTTTCTTTTCTATACCAAATCACGAACCAAGCGATGGCGATCACCAAACAGATGATGCCAAAGGGATAGCCCGCATCACCGAGACCCAGCATCTGTTTCGATACGAAACAATAAGTGGAGCATACCGTCGTCATAAAGAGAGCGGGAATCAGCGTAATCCAGAACGGCTTCTTATTACGTATCAGATAGACAGTCAGCGTCCAGAGCGTAAACACTGAGAGCGCCTGATTGCTCCAGCCAAAGTATTGCCAGATGGTGTTGAAACCGTCGGGATTCTCAATCTGCCAGACGAGCATGGCGACGGATAAAGCAAACATAGGGATACAAATCATCAGACGCTTGGGAATTGGACGCTGGTCCATCTTCAGCCACTCGGCCACAATCAGACGGCCTGAGCGGAAAGCTGTATCACCAGAGGTGATCGGTGCTGCCACCACACCCAGCATAGCCAGAATGGCGCCTGCCACACCCAACCAGTCATTACAGACAAGGTTTACCACAGCCGGCGCTGAGGTATGGAGGCCTGCAGTCGCATTCTGAATGAGCGAATAGCCGGGAGCGGGATTGCCGTAGAAAAACCAGGCGGCAACAGTTGCCCAAATCAAGGCGACGATACCCTCAGTGATCATTGCGCCATAAAAGATTGGACGTCCCATCTTCTCGCTCTTCACGCAACGGGCCATCAGCGGACTCTGCGTACCGTGGAAACCGGAGATGGCACCACAGGCAATCGTGATAAAGAGGGCTGGGAAGATGTTGTCCTTCCATGTATCGGGCTCCATAGCGGCACCCATATTATAAAAATGTGTCCAAACTTCAGGCACCGTTGGCCAATGCAGGAAGAGCCACACCATCAGCGCACCAGCCATGAACAGCAGCGAAAAAGCAAACAAAGGATACACCTTACCAATAATCTTGTCGATAGGCAGCATCGTGGCGATGATGTAATAAAAGAAGATAATGGCTACCCACATGATTGTCTCACCACCGATGCTGTGCAGAATCTCGGCAGGCGAATACACAAAGACCGTACCCACCATGATCAGCAGCAGTACCGTGAATACGAGCATCACAGACTTTGTGGTCTTACCCAGATAGCTGCCAATCATCTCCGGCAGTCCTGCACCACCGTGACGCATAGAGAGCATACCCGACATATAGTCGTGAACAGCCCCTGCGAAAATACAGCCGAAGACGATCCACAGGTAAGCCACAGGACCGAACTTCGCACCCATGATGGCACCGAAGATAGGACCTGTACCCGCGATGTTCAAGAACTGAATCATGAAAATCTTCCAGTTAGGAAGCACAATATAGTCCAAACCATCAGCTTTTGCAACGGCGGGAGTGACACGGTCGTCTGGGCCGAATACACGTTCCACAAACCGCCCATAGAATAGATACCCAACAATGAGAGCCAACAGACTCAAGAGAAATGAAATCATAGTCGTTATTCGTTTTTTTAATAATTTCATCGCAAAATTACAAATAATCTGCGATAATCGGTAAATTCTATAGCTTTTTTTGTATCTTTGCAGCAAAATTCATCAAAAAAGGAAGATTTTGAAGACGATTATAAAGTTTTTTATCCTTCTGACCCTGGTATTGCCCCTTCATGCACATACCCCGAAACATGAAATCAGGGCGGTGTGGCTGACGACCATCGGCGGCATCGACTGGCCGCATACCTATGCCACCTCACCACATTCTATCAAGGCACAGAAACAGGAACTGACAAAGATTCTCGACCAACTTCAACAAGTTAATATTAATACCATACTTATTCAGACACGCGTTCGTGGAACAACGATCTTCCCTTCTAATATGGAACCTTGGGACGGTTGTCTTTCTGGCAAACCTGGCACATCTCCAGGCTACGATGCCCTACTTTTCGCCATCGAGGAGTGTCATAAACGAGGCATGCAATGTCATGCATGGATTGTCACCATCCCCGTAGGCAAATGGAATACGATGGGCTGTAAGACACTTCGGCAAAAATATCCCAAACAAATTGTGAAAATTGGGGAGGAAGGTTATATGAACCCTGAGATGCCGCAGACCGGCGACTATCTGACACGTATCTGCGAAGAGGTCACACGTCGCTACGATATTGATGGCATCCACCTTGACTATATTCGTTACCCCGAAACATGGAAGCTGAAAGTAAGCCGTTCACAGGGGCGTTCGTATATCACCAGTATCGTCCGAAAGATCTATCAAGGCGTGAAAGCCCTGAAACCGTGGGTAATAGTGTCGTGTTCTCCTATCGGCAAATACGACGACCTTCCACGTTACAAGAGTTCGGGTTGGAATGCCAACACCACTGTCTGTCAAGATGCCCAAGGTTGGCTTCGCGACGGACTGATGGATGCACTCTTTCCAATGATGTATTTCCAAGGAAACAATTTCTATCCTTTCGCTGTGAACTGGAAGGAGTTTTCCTACGGTCGTTTAGTAGTGCCTGGATTGGCGGTATATATGCTCCACCCCAAGGAACGCAACTGGGGGCTGGACATCATCAAACGCGAGATGAACGTCCTCCGCGAGCAAGGTATGGGCCACGCCTTCTTTAGATCTAAATTCCTGACTGACAATACTAAAAATATTTATTCCTTCACGAAAGACTTTAATGGTTACCCATCACTTGTGCCTGCGATGACATGGATGGGGAAACGTCCACCATTATCTCCTAGATTGCTAACCATCCAACGCGGCATGACCACCGACCATCTGACATGGAGTACAGTCCGCAATACAGTCGAAGGGGACTATCTTTTATATAATGTCTATGCATCCGACAAATTTCCCGTCGATACCGAAGACCCTACCCTTCTGATCGCCACCCGACGACAGGGGGCCTCTATCTTCATACCTCATCATGGACGTACGCTTCACTATGCCGTAACCGCAACTGACCGTTATGGCAATGAGAGCAGTCCATCGTATACCCCTCACGCCCCTACACACAGTCATAGGAACCTTGATTTCCATCAGCTGATTATGGGAAGAAAACGAAAATAATACAACTTACTCAAATAAACAAGAAACAAATATGGAAAGAACATGGAGATGGTTTGGCAAGAAAGACAAAATCACTCTTGCCATGCTAAAGCAAATCGGAGTTGAGGGCATCGTTACTGCCCTGCATGATGTACCTCTTGGAGAGGTTTGGACACGCGAAAAGATCCGTGGCTTACGTGAGTACATCGAGAGCTATGGAATGCGCTGGAGCGTCGTTGAGTCGTTGCCAGTAGTCGAAACCATCAAGTATGGCGGTCCTGATCGTGATCACCAAATTGAAGTCTACAAGGAGAGCCTTCGTAATCTTTCGGCAGAAGGTATTCATTGTATCTGCTACAACTTTATGCCCGTTTTGGACTGGGCCCGCACCGACCTTTTCCACACTAATCCTAACGGTTCGACAAACCTTTATTTCAACTATGCCGAGTTTGCCTATTTCGACATCTATATTCTGAAACGCCCAGGCGCACGCGAGGAATGGGAGAAGTTCCAGTTCCCAGAGGGTTGGGGCAAAGGCCGTAGCGTCATTGCTGAGTGTGACGAACTGGCTAAGACGATGACACCAGAAAAGGACCACAAACTCGTAGAGAACATTGTTATCAAGACACAAGGTTTTGTATCGGGAAACTTCAGCGAAAGCGATGAGGCTCCTGTTCAGAAATTCCGTGAATTCCTAGACCTTTATAAAGGCATAGACAAGAAGCAATTACGAGAAAACATGAAATATTTCCTCGAAGCCATCATGCCCACTTGCGAGGAGTACGGTATGAACATGTGCGTACACCCCGATGATCCCCCTATCGAGATCCTCGGATTGCCACGCATCGTGCGTACGGAGGAGGATATCCAGTGGTTCCTCAATGCTGTGCCCAACAAACACAATGGTCTCACCTTCTGTGCAGGATCTTTGAGTGCTGGCGCATATAACAACGTCGTAGAATTGGCCAAAAGATTCGCCTCACGCACCCACTTCGTCCACCTGCGTTCCTGCCACATTTTCCCAAATGGCGACTTCACCGAAGCCTCACACCTTGGCGGACGTGCCGACATCATCGAACTCTGCCGCATTTTCGAGAAGGAGAATCCCAATCTCCCCATGCGTGTAGACCACGGTATGACCTTCACAGATGAGCCTGGTGGCATCATGGACGAAAGCAGTCACGGCCATAATGCTGGCTATACGCTCTTAGGACGTATGTTCGCACTAGGTCAGGTACAGGGCATTCTCGCCACTGTTGATAGAGAGTTAGGCATCGAATATAAACAACCAGGATTCTTTGATTAATATGAAACTGAATGATATTTTTAGCGGTAATTACAATGCCGCAGAATGGGAAGCCAAGGGATATGAGCTGCCCAAGTTTGATATTGCTAAAATACGCGAGAAGACTGCCAAGGAACCCACATGGGTACATTTCGGCGGTGGTAACATCTTCCGTGCTTTCCCTGCAGCCATCCTGAACGACGCGCTGAACACGGGCAAGTACGACCGTGGTGTCATTGTGGCAGAGACCTTCGACTTCGAGGTCATCGACAAGGCGTATGCACCTTATAATAATCTGTCGCTCTGCGTGAACCTCTGCTCGGATGGTTCTATCGAGAAGAAGGTGATTGCCAGCGTGACAGAAGCCCTGAAGGCTGACCCGCAGTTTGACGACTGGAAACGTCTGGTGGAGATTTTCAAGAATCCGTCGTTACAGATGATTTCGTTCACCATTACTGAGAAGGGCTACACGTTCAACGAGGCCGATTTGGCTCGTGGAATGAAGCCCCTGTTCGCTATGGGTAAGGTATGTGCGCTGCTGTTTGAGCGTTTCAAGGCTGGCGAACTGCCGCTCACGGTGCAGTCGATGGACAACTGCTCGCACAACGGCGACAAGGTGAAGGCTGGCGTCTTTGCCTATGCTGAGCGCTGGGTGAAGGATGGACTGGTGCCTGCTGAGTTCCTGGCATACCTGAAAGATGAAAAGAAGATTACCTTCCCGTGGTCGATGATTGACAAGATTACTCCACGCCCGCACGAGAAGGTGAAGGAGATGCTGGCTGCGGACGGTTTCGAGGACAATAACTACATTGAGACGGAGAAGCACACCTTTACGGCGCCGTTTGTGAATGCTGAGGAAGTGCAGTATTTGGTCATCGAGGACAACTATACCAATGGCCGTCCGCCATTGGATTTGGGTGGCGCGCTCTATACGACGCGTGAGACCGTGGATAAAGTGGAAACAATGAAGGTGACCACGTGTCTGAATCCGTTGCATACGGCGATGAGTATCTATGGCTGTATGCTGGGCTATACGCTGATTAGTGCCGAGATGGCCGATGAGGACCTGCGTCCGTTCATCCAGAAGATTGGTTATATGGAGGCCATGCCCGTAGTCGTTGACCCAGGCGTGCTGAATCCCTACGAGTTCATTGGTGCCGTCATCAACCGCCGTCTGCCGAATCCGTTCATGCCCGATGCTCCTCAGCGTATCGCAATGGATACGTCGCAGAAGCTGCCCATCCGCTTTGGCGAGACGCTGAAGAAGTATATCGCCCGTGGACTGGATAAGAGCAATCTTGTGCTGATTCCCTTGACGTTAGCTGGCTATGCCCGCTATCTGAAGGGCATCAAGGACGACGGTACGCCGTTCGACTGCTCACCCGATCCCATGCTCGAAGAGTTGCAGGCCATTGTGGCTCCGCTGCAGATTGGCAAGCAGGATCAGGACTGGAGTCCGCTGAAGAAGCTGTACAGCCGCAAGGACGTCTTTGGACTCGACCTCTATGAGGCTAGTCTGGGCGAACAGATTGAGGGTATGGTAAAAGAGTTGTACGCAGGCAACGGTGCCATCCGCAAGACTCTTCACAAATATGTCTCAGCAAGGTAATTACTGAAATAACAAATCAAACAATGAAAACAAACTATCCAAAAATCGGTATTCGTCCGACGATCGACGGTCGTCAGGGTGGTATCCGTGAAGGCCTGGAAGAGAAGACAATGAATCTGGCCAAGGCCGTAAAGCAACTAATCGAAAGTAACCTAAGGAATGGCGACGGAAGTGCTGTTGAGTGTGTCATATCGAACACGACAATTGGTCGTGTAGGTGAGAGTGCCGCCTGTGCCGAACAGTTTGAGCGTGAGAGTGTGGGATCAACCATTACCGTGACCTCGTGCTGGTGCTACGGCTCAGAGACGATGGACATGAATCCCTACTATCCCAAGGCTGTCTGGGGCTTCAATGGAACGGAGCGTCCAGGTGCTGTTTATCTCGCTGCAGTATTAGCCGCCCATGCGCAAAAAGGTCTGCCCGCTTATGGCATCTATGGCCATGATGTGCAGGACTTAGACGACAATACTATTCCTGAGGACGTAGCCGAGAAGATTCTGCGCTTTGCCCGTGCTGCCCAGGCGGTGGCAACGATGCGTGGAAAGAGCTACCTGTCGTTGGGTAACACCTGTATGGGTATCGCTGGAAGTATCGTCAATGCCGACTTCCTGCAACAGTATCTTGGCATGCGCACCGAGTATGTCTCCTTGGTAGAAATCCTGCGTCGTGTGGACTTCGGCATCTACGATAAGGAAGAATTCGCGAAAGCCATGCAGTGGGTAGAGAAGTATTGCAAACCCCAGGAGGGTCACGACTATAATGAGGATCGCCCCTTGTTCCCTGGCGTTCCCATGACCACCTTCAACGGTAAAGGCAAAGGCAAGAATCGTCAGGAGAAGGATGAGGACTGGGAGTTCACCACAAAGACGATGATGATTATCCGCGACCTGATGCAGGGCTCTGAAAAGCTGCTGGAGATGGGTTATAAGGAAGAAGCCATCGGCCATAACGCCATCGCTGCTGGTGTGCAGGGACAGCGTCAGTGGACGGACTACAAGCCCAACTTCGACTTCCCTGAGTCGATGATGTGTACCTCGTTCGACTGGAACGGTCCGCGCGAGGCTTATACGCTGGCAACTGAGAACGACTTCTTGAATGGTATGTCGATGTTGTTCGGCCACTTGTTGACGAATCGTGGTGTGATGTTCTCGGATATCCGCACCTATTGGAGTCCGGAGGCTGTAAAGCGCGTCACAGGTACTGACCTGAGTGGCGATGCTGCTGGTGGTTTCATCCACCTTATTAATAGTGGTGCTACCACTCTCGATGCAACAGGTGCTATGACAGACAAGGAAGGTAATCCTACCATTAAGCCATTCTGGGAGATGAAGAACGAAGACATGGAGGCTTGTCTGAAGGCAACCTCATGGATGCCTGCCGACCGCGACTACTTCCGTGGTGGTGGCTACTCGTCACACTTCGTAACAAAAGGTGGAATGCCTATGACGATGCTGCGCCTGAACCTCGTAGCAGGCTTAGGTCCTGTATTGCAATTGGCTGAAGGTTGGACGGTAGAACTCGACCCCAAGACCCACGACATCCTCGACAAGCGTACCGACCCCACATGGCCTACCACTTGGTTTGCCCCACGACTCGATCCTACGAAGGATGCCTTTAAGGATGTCTATTCGGTGATGAACAACTGGGGGGCTAATCATGGTGCCATCTGTTACGGACATGTGGGTGCCGACCTGATCACGCTCTGTGCCATGCTGCGTATCCCCGTCTGTATGCATAATATCGCTGACAAGGACATCTTCCGTCCTTCCTGCTGGAATGCCTTCGGTATGGACAAGGAGGGTGCTGACTATCGCGCCTGTCAGAATTTTGGACCAATCTATAAATGACATTGAACATTGAAGATGGAAAAGAAGAAACTGATACCAAAGAAGTATCTGCTGACGTTTATTCTCGTCACCTCGTTATTCGCCCTCTGGGGATTTGCCAATGATATCACCAATCCGATGGTGGCGGCCTTCCAGACGGTAATGGAATTGTCGGCCGCGAAGGCCTCGCTGATACAGTTTGCCTTCTATGGCGGCTATGCCACGATGGCCATACCGGCTGCCCTGTTTATCAGACGCTATTCCTATAAGAGTGGTATCTTGCTCGGACTGGCACTTTATGCCATCGGCGCATTCCTATTCATACCTGCCGCCAACTACCAGCAGTTCTCCTTTTTCTGCATCTCACTGTATATCCTGACCTTCGGTCTGGCTTTCTTGGAGACTACGGCCAATCCGTTTATCCTCTCCCTGGGCGACAAAGAGACCTCTACCCGTCGATTGAACATGGCTCAGGCCTTCAATCCCGTGGGCTCACTGAGTGGTATGGCCGTCGCCTCGTTCATTGTGTTGCCACAGTTGTGGAGTGACCGTCGTGACGAGGCCGGTCAGATCATCTTCCCTCTGCTGAGTGAGGCTGAGAAAGCGGATATCCGTCTGCATGACCTGGCAGTGATCCGCGATCCATATGTGGCCATCGGACTGGTAGTACTCATTGTGTTGGCAGTGATTGCCATAACCAAGATGCCGAAGACGCAGAGCGAGGAAGAGAAAGCTGCGGGAAATACCAATAGTGTGGGACAGACATTGTCGAACCTTTGGCACAACACCATCTACCGTGAGGGTGTGTTTGCACAGATGTGCTATGTGGCTGCACAGATCATGGTGTGGACGTTCATCATCCAGTATGCCGACCACTTGGGTATCAACAAGGCCAAGGCCCAGATGTTCAACATCTGCGCCATGTCGCTGAATCTGACAGGACGTTTCGTAGGAACCTATTGCATGAAATGGGTGAACACCCGCAAGTTGCTGACCATCTTCGGCATCTGCGCCAGTTTCTTCACGCTAGGTGCTATCTGTATCGAAGGTATGCTCGGCCTGTATTCACTAGTGGCCATTAGCCTGTTCATGAGTATCATGTTCCCCAGCATCTATGGTATTGCCCTCGAGGATGTCGATGCGAAGGATACCCACCTCGGAGCAGCCTTCCTGGTGATGGCCATCGTGGGTGGTGCCTTGATGCCGCCGCTGCAAGGGCTGCTCATCGACCAACAGGTCATTTTCGGACATCCGGCTGTCAACGTGTCGTTCGTGTTGCCGTTGATCTGCTTCCTGATCATCATCTGCTACGGCTACCGTTCATACAAGAAAGGATTAATAACAAAATAGAATATGAAAGCAATTCAGATTAGTGAGCCTTCGGTGATGAAGGTGATTGAGATGGCCGAGCCACAGATGGGCGACGGCGAAGTAT
>JAEEGH010017186.1_pt1 | contig 15463 bp, 12 predicted proteins | sample 9134181 | NCBI WGS metagenome assembly JAEEGH01 (sample SAMN16246544, study PRJNA631951) | gut metagenome | biome: gut microbiome; feature: rumen; material: DP-attached | host: Bos | place: Iran: Karaj | collected 2018-10 | reverse complement strand
AATAAGACTTCTCTTTACTGCAGCAGGCATAGCAGCGCTACCTGCAGACTCTTCATCGGCACTTGCAGCCTTTTTGGATGCCTCATCATCAGCATCATCCATAGAAAGACCGACAGCTGTGACTTCTTTGGCAACCTTATCTCGTATACTATTTTCATGAATTGTAATAAAAAGAACTACTACGCACACAACCATTGCTATGCTGATCGCTAGTGCAAGCGGTGTGTAATTGGTCTGTGACTGATCATCAGCATCTTTTAATAGAAGTGATATCATGGCAAGTGTATATACTGCTCCCACTGTACCCATGAGATTGATTATGGCATTGGCACGTGAACGAAGCGGAGGCGGCGTAAGATCAGGCATCATAGCTACAGCCGGTGATCTATATATTCCCATTGATACCAAAAGTAGTAAAAGTATTACTATAAATAAAGCAAGTCTTCCGGGAACATTCGCTACATTAATAAGAAGCTGGAACAGAATTGTTGATGCTATCGTACCTACAAGTATGAATGGCATCCTCTTGCCAACCTTAGTATTGGTACGATCTGAAAGCGTACCAAAAAGCGGCAGAAGAAACAAGGCAAATACATTATCAAGAGCCATGATGAATCCTGTAATGCCCTCTCCAAGGCCAAACGTATATTTTAAGATTCTGGGAATTTCATTGTCATAGAACTGCCAGAAGATGCAGATTGACATGAAGGCAAATCCAATAAGTATAGTTCTCCCATAGTTTAGCTTAAGTTTCATAAAATGCTCCCCCTTTTGAATTATTTATGTATCGTTAAGCTCAATTATGTAAAACAATATCGGTTTTGATGCAGTGACTTATTTTATCTTAGAAAAAATATAAGTCAGTTATTAAGGCATATCGCCTTCTTAAGATCAGCTCGTATTCTGTATATTTCAGATCATGGAGCCTAAATTTTATTATACCTTTCTGGCTTATGGTTAGCAACCAGCAACTTTTTATAAGACAAAGCCAGGTAAGCACTCGCTTATTATAAAGCCCCTAAAAATAAAGCTTTACATCAAAAAACTGCAAAATATTCTCATAGCAGTTTTTTAACATAAAGCTATATCTCCTGTCCTATAGAATTAGATCCAGCTATAATCTCCGCCTGTGACAGCAAGTGATAAAAGCGTATCCATACGCTCAACTTCATCTTCGCCTTGAATGACTTCTAATAATTTAGCCGTTTCCTTGACTACAGGCATCTCTTCGTCGGGTCCTATCTCCATATCAGGCTCTTTACCGCAATATGGGCATACAAGGCTGGGACCTACTTGTACAGATAGAAATCTGCTGGCACACTCACTACATTCATAAAAGCCTGCAACTTTAGTTCCATCAGGTACGTAATACATATATCTACTCCTTTTCCTGCATATTAATCTTACATCACTAAATCATATAGCTTGGTTTAAAGTATATCTCAAATCTTTTGATAAGTAGCAAGAGGCTGCTGCACTAACTTATTAATGCAACAGCCCCAAAAAGATTTAATAAAAGCTTATATTATCAGTCGTCCTGCTCGTCTTCTTCAGTTGTCTGATATACAGTTCTCTTACGAGCCATCTCATCGCTTTCAAGATATTCATCGTAAGTTGTAACCTTATCGATAAGTGATCCATCAGGAAGGAATTCCATGATTCTGTTGGCTGTAGTCTGTACAACCTGGTGGTCACGGCAAGCGAAGAGCTCAACGCCCTTGAACTTGATCATACCTTCGTTAAGTGCTGTGATGGATTCCATATCAAGGTGGTTAGTAGGCTCATCAAAAAGAAGGACATTAGCACCGGAGATCATCATCTTGGAAAGAAGGCATCTAACCTTCTCACCACCGGAGAGGACCTTAACCTTCTTGACACCGTCTTCACCTGCAAAGAGCATACGTCCAAGATATCCTCTTACGTATGTAGCATCCTTGATCTCAGAATACTGTGTAAGCCAGTCAGCGATTGTATAATCGTTATCGAATTCCTTTGTATTATCCTTAGGGAAGTAAGCCTGAGATGTTGTTACACCCCACTTATATGTACCTTCATCAGGTTCGATCTCACCCATGAGGATCTGGAAAAGAGTTGTCTTTGCAAGCTCTGTACCACCTACAAATGCAACCTTGTCATCATGCTGGATCACAAATGAAACATCATCAAGTACCTTAACTCCGTTTACAGTCTTTGAAAGATGCTCAACTGTAAGTACTTCATTACCGATCTCACGATTAGGTCTGAAATCGATGTAAGGATACTTACGGCTTGAAGGTCTGATATCATCAAGCTCGATCTTCTCAAGGGCTCTCTTTCTGGATGTAGCCTGCTTACTCTTTGATGCGTTAGCTGAGAATCTAGCAATGAATTCTTTGAGCTCTTTGATCTGCTCTTCTTTCTTCTTGTTAGCTTCCTTCATCTGACGGATCATGAGCTGTGATGACTCGTACCAGAAGTCATAGTTACCGGCATAGAGCTGGATCTTGCCGTAGTCGATATCTGCGATATATGTACAAACCTTATTAAGGAAGTAACGGTCATGTGATACTACGATGACTGTATTCTCAAAGTTAATAAGGAACTCTTCGAGCCATGCAATAGCATCAAGATCAAGATGGTTAGTAGGCTCGTCGAGAAGAAGGATATCAGGATTACCGAAAAGAGCTCTTGCAAGAAGAACCTTAACCTTCTGGGCACCGTTTAATTCCTTCATAAGCTTTGTATGAAGCTCTGTCTCGATTCCAAGGCCGTTAAGAAGTGATTCTGCGTTAGCTTCTGCTTCCCATCCGTCCATCTCAGCAAATTCAGCCTCAAGCTCTGATGCTCTGATACCATCTTCGTCAGAGAAATCTTCCTTGGCGTAGATAGCGTCTTTCTCCTCCATAACTTCAAGGAGACGAGCGTTACCGCCAATTACTGTATTAAGAACCTGATTGTCATCATATTTGAACTGGTCCTGTTCAAGGAAAGAAAGACGCTGACCTGGTGTCATTGAAATGTCACCGTTAGTAGTCTCGATCTTACCTGAAAGGATCTTAAGGAAAGTAGACTTACCGGCACCGTTAGCTCCGATGATACCGTAGCAGTTACCTTCTGTGAACTTGATATTAACGTCTTCGAAAAGAGCCTTCTTACCGACTCTAAGTGTTACTCCGTTTGCCTGAATCATAATTTACCTCATATAAAAAATGCTGCGTTTTTTAAATTGCCTAATTAAATACCAAAAATGCACCACTGCGTATTGTACACAAAAAACTTCTTAATGTAAAGCAAAAAGCCGCCTGCCCATTCTAAAAGTTACGGGCAGGCGGCAATATATCAAAGATCCACCTTAGGAAGTGTATCAAAGCTCTTCTGGAGCTCTTCGTCTGTAGGAATGTAGTCTGTCATTACGCCGTCATTGAATTTCTGATAAGCAACCATGTCGAAGTAACCTGTTCCTGTAAGGCCGAAGAGAATTGTCTTTTCCTCTCCTGTTTCCTTGCACTTAAGGGCTTCATCGATGGCCACTCTGATAGCATGGCTTGATTCAGGTGCAGGAAGGATACCTTCAACTCTTGCAAACTGCTGAGCAGCTTCAAATACTGATGTCTGTTCAACGCTTCTTGCTTCCATGAGGCCGTCATCATAAAGCTGTGACAGGATCGGGCTCATGCCGTGGTATCTGAGTCCGCCGGCGTGGTTAGCTGATGGAATGAAGTTACTTCCAAGTGTGTACATCTTAGCAAGAGGACATACCATTCCGGTATCGCAGAAGTCGTATGCATATTTACCTCTTGTAAAGCTTGGGCAGCTTGCAGGCTCTACTGCGATGATCTGATAGTCTTTTTCTCCGCGAAGCTTCTCGCCCATGAATGGTGAGATAAGTCCGCCAAGGTTAGATCCGCCGCCTGCGCATCCGATGATAACGTCAGGTGTTATGTCGTATTTATCAAGTGCAGCCTTTGCTTCAAGGCCGATAACTGTCTGATGAAGAAGAACCTGGTTAAGTACGCTTCCAAGAACGTATCTGTAGCCCTCTGTATGAGTTGCAACTTCTACTGCTTCAGAGATAGCGCATCCAAGAGATCCTGTTGTTCCTGGGTGATCAGCGTTGATCTTACGTCCGATCTCAGTCTCCATTGATGGAGAAGGTGTTACGCTTGCGCCGTAAGTACGCATTACTTCACGTCTGAAAGGCTTCTGTTCATAAGAAACCTTAACCATGTATACCTTACAATCGATTCCAAAATAAGCAGATGCCATAGAAAGAGCGGTACCCCACTGACCTGCTCCTGTTTCTGTTGTTACACCTTTAAGGCCCTGCTTCTTGGCATAATATGCCTGAACGATAGCTGAGTTAAGCTTATGTGAGCCGCTTGTGTTATTACCTTCAAATTTGTAATAGATCTTTGCAGGTGTTCCAAGAGCTTTCTCAAGGAAATAAGCTCTTACAAGAGGTGATGGTCTGTACATCTTGTAGAAGTCCATGATTTCTTCAGGAATGTCGATATAAGGTGTTGTATCGTCAAGTTCCTGTTTTACAAGCTCATCACAAAATACAGGACGAAGCTCATCAAAAGTCATTGGCTTGAGTGTTCCGGGATTAAGAAGTGGTGCAGGCTTATTCTTCATATCTGCCCTTACGTTGTACCACTGTCTCGGGATCTCATCTTCACTAAGATATATTTTGTATGGAATCTTTTTTTCTTCGCTCATGTGGTGTCCCCCTTTGGCTGCATGCTTCTCTACTTTTATACTTTAACCCATTAACGCAGTGCTTTATTTATTAAAGCACGTTCTCCTAACAATTGTCAATGCCAGAATAGAGTTGCACTCTTAATCTTTTCAAGAACAGTCTCAGGAATAAAAAGTTTGCCATATCCTACCGCGAGATCGATCCCGGGCTTGTTATCTCCGTGGAAATCTGAACCACCACTAATAAGAAGGTCGTAATCTTCTGCAATCTTTCTTATCTGACGCTCATCAGCCGCTGTATAAGTGGTATAGATGGCTTCAATACCTACAAGGCCTGTATCCTTAAGCTCTTTTACCAGAGTTCTTAACTTATTATCAGACATTCCGTAGAGTATGGGATGTGCAAGTATGGGAACACCGCCTGCATCAAGGACCATCTTAACTGCCATAGCGGGAGTTATCTTCTCTCTTGCAACAAAGCACTCACAATGATCTCCGATATACCTGTCAAAGGCTTCTTGTCTGGACTTTATATAACCCTTTTCAAGCATGTATGCTGCATAGTGGGCACGAGTTATCACTGAATCAGGGAAAGCTGCCTGAAGCTCATCAAAATCCATTGGTACGCCGTGCTCAGTTAAGAGTCTGCACATCTTTTTGTTACGCATGACTCTTGAATCAACGAATTCCTGAAGCCTCTTTTGTACATCTGGCTCGTCATATCGCATGTAAAGGCCTACTATATGAATATCTTTGCCCTCATAGTCAGTACTGAACTCGATTCCGGGGATTACTTCAAGGTCATCGTACTTAGCCCCCTGTTCCATGGCCTCTGCAAGGCCATTAGTTGTGTCGTGGTCAGTCAGAGCAATAGCTGCAAGGCCTTTTTCATGCGCATAATCTATAAGCTGCGCGGGTGTATATGTACCGTCTGATGCGGTTGAATGTGTATGTAAATCTACTGGTCTCATTTATATCCTCTTCTTTCAATTATTTACGGCACTTAGAAACTAATCTGATATCACCATGCAAATTGACTTTATTATTTGTCAAAAAATCGGTCAGCTATACCATGTCAATTGCCGTACATTAGTATAGCACAATGCATATGATCTACATAATGACGCGAAAACAAATTTGATCTTATAAAATTATATTTTGTTCATTCCGGCATCAATAATTAATCCATTTAAGAAAATTTATTAACATTTCATTCATAATTGTTCAAATATGGATACAATCTCTCAAACCCAGTTATACTCTCATTTGTAAGGCCTTAATACATTTTCGTAAATAGGGCTTTTCACTTGCTATGTCGCAGTATTTCTACCTTAAACCATTAAGATTGATAAATAATTATTTTAACTATATTTTACTATCCCTGTCTCCGAAAAAGGATTTAGCTTTCAGTCAATTAGTCTGATTGAACAAGGAGGTTCTATGGTAGTAAAAAGATTAAGCAAAGTAGTATGTCTGGCACTATCCACTGTAATCCTTTCTGCGCTTGCTTTTCCAAGCACTTCAAGTGCACGCACACGAACAACTGAATATATGGGCTATTCAGCAAACAGCAGTGTCCAAAGCACCGAAGATACTGATGTTATCAAAGTTGAATACAATGGCTACGCCTTCGAAATTCCTGAGTATTGGGGTGAACCGATGCAGGTTGACACCGAGATGTACTTTGTAAGCGAAAACGGCTCGCTTCCACTCTTATATCTGACATATGCTCCAAAGGATTATTACACTGAAAATTACAAAAAATCCAACCTTAAGTACAAAGACTATGTGAAGATTCTTGATGAAAGTCTTGATGATTTTATAGACTATGTATTTAATTCAAGTGACTTCGATGATTCTACATCTACATATATAGCAAATAATCCCGCGATCACCCGTCAGGGAACCTGTAACATCTATGGTGAGGATGATGCTTTCATAGCCCAGTTTATTGATGATGAAAATATCTATGTATTCATGATGATTGATTACAAAGATTCAGGGTCTGCAATATTTGATGACATTGAAGGCATACTGGAATCTTTTAAAGTAATTGACTAAAGTAGCAAACAAGTTCATCATGTAATTCATGAGTAAAAAAATATTTTTCTTCGACCTAGACGGAACTTTATTAAATAGTGAAAAAAAGATCACACCCAAAACCATGGATGCGCTGAAACACTTTACTGATGCAGGCAACTATTTTGCCATAAGCACGGGACGCGCAATAGATTCAGCTATGGATGTTCAAAAGGAGCTTGGCCTCTTTTTCCAGAGGACATTCCTTATAGGCTATAACGGTGGGCAGATCTATGACTGTGCAAAAAATAAGATCGTTTACAGGGCTCAGATTCCTTTTGAGCTTGTAGAGAAGTGCTTTGAAATTGCAGAGCGCCGCGGTGTTCACATCCATACTTATAATGATGATCATATTCTGACAAAGAAAACAGGCGAGTGCATGGATTATTACAGGCGCGTTATTAAAACTCCTGTTACCGTCACAGACGATATCTTTAAAGAGCTTAAGTTCGGGCCGTCCAAATGCATAGCTATTGAGCTGCATGATCATGACAAGATGGAGGAATTCAGAAAGGAAGTTTCAGAGCTCGCACCTGATAAGCTTTCTGTGATGTATTCAAACCCTTACTATCTTGAGATCTTCCCAAAGGAAGCGGGCAAGGGTTCAGCAGTTGTACGTCTGTGTGAATATCTGAATATACCGATTGAAAACTCTCTTGCAGCTGGCGATGAGCAAAATGACATCAGTATGATAAGGGCTGCAGGCACCGGTATAGCGATGCTTAATGCAACTGACCTGGTAAAAGAAAATGCTGATGTGATCACTGATACTGATAATGATCATGACGGTTTGGCTCCATTTATTGAAGGAGCTATCTAAAAAATACATGAAAACCGCAGCAAGCGCAAAAGCCTGCTGCGGTATATTTTTTTAATAAATATAATTCAAATGATAACCCTATTGTTATCCTTCAACAATAAGGAAACGACCGTCTCCAATATCGAAAACCTCAGATGCCTCCAGAATGCTGTCTGAATCGAAGTCAACTCCGGCTTCTTCGAAGTATTCAATAACTTCGTCAACGGAATCTACGACAACTGCACAGCAGTCTTCAAGGAAAGCTTCGGCTTCTTCTCTGGAAGATGCAACATCTTCTGGGAAAAGCTGTTTCTGATTCTCAATAAAAAAATCCAGTACGTCATCATCAAAATCATGCATAGTCTACTCCTTTCGGGCACCCAACCGCCCATGATTATGCACAACATTACCAGTTATAGGATAAAACTGTATATCTTTGAAAAACAAATCTCAAGTAAAGATTTATAAGTTCTTCAATGTACTACCAGGTTGTAATACGTTAATGTCTGATAAAGTCTGGCGATCGGAAGTCCGACTACATTATTGTAATCTCCGTGTATGCCTTTTACATACACGCCGAACATACCTTGTATTCCATATGCGCCGGCCTTGTCATAAGGTTCATCCGTAGAGATGTAAGCTTCGATCTCTTCGTCTGTCATATCATATACAAAAACCTGCGTCTCTTCCGCAAAGACAAGCGAATGGACCTTGCCACCCTGCTTCCATAAAACTGTGACACCGGTAATTACTTTATGATCTTCGCCCTGAATTCCGGTTATCATTTTACGAGCTTCTTCTTTGTCTTTGGGCTTACCAAGTATCTTCTGCTTATATGATACAACGGTATCAGCGCCTATTACAACAGGACTTTCAATATCTTCCTTCGAAAAATCTCCAAACTTATCGGATGATTTTTTGTCAAAATTGCCATTTACAGAAAGCGTTTCAAGTGGTTCATTTTCAAGGTTTATACCGGTTTCCTTAGAAAAGATCTCTGCTGCCTTTTGGAAAGACAGCTGCTTCACCACTTCCGCGGGCTCTTCGCTTGTTATTACTTCTTCTCCCTGAGCAGGTATAACCTCGAACTCAAGGCCTGCCTGCTGCATGAGTTCCCTTCTTCGAGGGCTTCCAGATGCTAATATAATTCTTGGTGCCATTAACTATTCTTTCTCTTTCTCTTTCTTTTTTATTATATAACTCATCAATTTCTTGAAGATTCCTGACGTTTTAGTCGAACTTGGGGCTGCGCTCAGGCGTGAAGACTCTTGTATCCTTGACCTGCCTTGCAGCTTCCTGTGCATAGGATAGCGCCTCCTGGCCGAACTTCTTCTGGGAGTCTACAGATTCTTTGCCCCTCTTGTCAATCTTAACATATTCGCCGTGTTCATTCATGACGCTGGCTTTTTCTGTGTCACTAAGCTCAACATTAAGCAAATGCCATATCTTCTTCTGAAGGTCAGGATCTTCCACCGGGAAAAGAATCTCTACTCTTCTTTCAAGATTTCTTGGCATCCAGTCGGCACTTGAACAATAATACTCCGGTTTGCCCGCATTTTCAAAGTAAAATACACGGCTGTGCTCAAGGAAGTTACCAACGATGGATCTTACTGTTATATTCTCGGACACGCCTTTTATTCCTGTACGAAGGCAGCATATACCTCTGACGATAAGGTCTATCTTAACACCTGCAGCGCTGGCTTTGTATAAAGCCGCTATAACATCCTTGTGACAGATGGAGTTCATCTTGGCTATGATCCTTGCAGGCTCGCCTTTTCTGGCATTCTCTGCTTCTCTTTCTATCATATAAAGGATACGGTCTTTGAGCCAAAGTGGCGCAATTGAAAGCCTGTTCCATGCAAGAGGTTCACTATAACCTGAGAGCATATTGAATACAGCCGTTGCATCTTCGCCGTAGGAATCCTTACAGGTGAACATACCAACGTCAGTATACTGGCGGGCTGTGGAATCGTTATAGTTACCTGTTGCAAGGTGAACGTAGCGCCTTATACCATCATCTTCTCTTCTAACAACAAGAGTGATCTTACAGTGAGTCTTAAGACCTACAAGTCCGTAGATAACATGACATCCTGCCTGCTCAAGCATCCTGGCCCATACGATGTTGTTCTCTTCGTCAAAACGTGCTTTAAGTTCTACAAGAACGGTTACCTGCTTGCCGTTATCTGCAGCCTTGGCAAGAGCTGCGATGATAGGCGAGTTACCACTTACTCTGTAAAGCGTCTGCTTGATAGCAAGAACCTTTGGATCCTGAGCAGCGTCAGAAATAAATCTTACTACAGGATCGAAGGTCTGGTAAGGGTGATGCATGAGAATATCTTTTTTCCTGATAGAGGCAAAAATATTCTCGTCGGTCCTAAGTTCTGGTACAGGCTGTGGTTCAAGGTAGCCGTGCTCCTTAAAATCATCAAAGCCCTGTATCTTGTAGACTTTCATAAGGAAAGTCAGATCAAGCGGTCCATCAATTCTATATATCTCATTATCTGTAACGTGCATTTCTGCAACGATCAAATCCATAAGACGCTTGTCTATTTTATTATCAACTTCAAGTCTTATTGCTTCGCCCCACTGGCGCTGCTTGACCTGCTTCTCGATCTCTTTTAACAGATCTTCTGCCTCGTCCTCGTCGATTGAAAGGTCGGCATTACGCTCAACACGGAATGTATAGGCACATTCTATGTTGTAGTTTAAAAAAAGCATATCCATGTTCCTAAGAATTATCTGCTCAAGAAGGATAACCCTGTGGCCCGACTTCTCATCAGAAGGAAGCTCAAGGATTCTTGGAAGTACGTCAGGAACCTGAACCATGGCAAAGTCATAGGCTTTCTTGCAGGATTTTTTGCCATCGGAGCTCTTGCTATCATCTGAATGTACCGTCTCTGACTTCTTGGCTTTGATCAAGGCGCCGATATTCAAAGACTTGTTCCTGATAAGAGGGAACGGCCTTGAGGAATCAACCGCCATCGGGGTCAGAACAGGATATACGAACTCGCGGAAATATCTGTCCGCGTAGTCGCACTCTTTATCCGTCATCTCAGTATGGCTTCTCAAAATGTGAAGTCCGTTATCATCAAGCTGAGGACTCAGCATCCTGTTGAGGGTGTCATACTGAAGATCTACAAATTCATGAAGAGCCTCTGACACAAGGTCAAGCTGCTGGGTTGCAGTAAGACCTGCAATATCGGGCTTAGTGTAGTCCGCATGGATCATGTCCTTGAGGGATGCAACTCTAACCATGAAGAATTCATCAAGGTTTGACGCAGTTATGGACAGGAATTTAAGCCTTTCAAACAAAGGAGTATTCTTGTCTCTTGCTTCATTAAGGCATCTCTTATTGAACTGGATCCAGGACAATTCCCTGTTCATGTAGTATTTGGGATCTTCGTAATCGATCTCGTCTGTTTTTTTCTTGTCAAAAGAATTCTTACCCATAGATTTAACCTCATGTCGCGAGTGAAAACGAGCGGCTAATGAGTTTGAAGTTTTTCAAACTCATTAACCTCATGTCGTGAGTGAAACGAGTTACTAATGGCCTACTTTTCTAGAATTGCCTCTTTTGCCTGATAACAGGTCTTACTCCAAATATCTCTTCAAAGAAAGCTGCTCTGTTACCAACAAGACCCTTTTCTATCGTTATATCTGAAGTTGTATCAAGAAGTATCTGCACTTCGTCGTCCTTAACTGTGACCGCTACGTCCTTGAACTTGTGGTTGTGGGTTCTGTCAAGAGCGTTGGCTACTCTTAGTATCGCAGTGAGCTTTGCTATAGTAAGATAGTCTGTCTTGGTAAGACCCTTGTAGCAGTCCGGCGAATCGTCGAAATACAAAAAGTCTTCGTGATTAAACCTTACCACGTTTGCAACAATGGAACGCTCTCTGTGGGAAAGACCTATGATCTCTGTCGACATGATGATGTTGTAGCAGCAAAAGCCCATATTCATGAGACTTATGTACTTACCACAGTCGTGCAGGATCGTGGACAGTTCCAGAAGAAGCCTTTCTCTGTGGCCAAGACCGTGGAGCTTTTTAGTTTTGTCAAAAATAGGAAGTGCGATGGATTCAAGTGTTCTGGCCCTTGATTTACTTCCACCGTAGCGCTTTGCGATCGACATTCCGCAGGCAAGGATATCGGCTTCAAAATCATGAGTTGGAGTTATATACTTTTTGTTTTCTGCATATTCATATGCTATACCATCGCAAAGAGTAACACCCGGTGCCCACAAAAGCTGTGACTGGAGTGTTAATGCGATTCTTTTTACAAGAATTCCGGATATATAAGCAAGGAGTACATATTCATTTGATATACTCAGCTCTTTTGCTATATAGTCATTGGAAGTTTTGGAAAACCTGTCAAGAAGCTTATCAAAGTCCTTACTTGTAATAAAACCCTTTTCAAAGCCGGGAGATGATATCTTCTGAAGTACCGGTGACATATAGTCATCGATAATTACAAGGTTCTTGTAGGTTCTGTCTCCAAGATAGAACTTGGAAAGGACGCGAAGCTGTGAATCAACAAGCTCTGCTATGAGCTCATGATATCTGTCCTTACCTTCAGCAAGGTGCTCCAGAGTCTGGCGAAGGCGCAGTACGCCCAGCTTCATATTCTGAGTTGTAACGAGCTTATCATTATCAAAAAGGGATACCTGAATTGAACCTCCGCCGATATCTACGATGGCGGTGGGCTCTTCGATGAGTTCCGTGAACTTTGCTGACTGCAGGGCGATAGATTTATAATCAAGGAATCTCTGCTCTGAGTTTGAAATGATCTCTACTTTGATCCCTGTTCTTTGTTCGATCTGTGCTGCAACTATGTTGATATTGTGAGTTTCTCTGAGCGCACTTGTGCCATATGCTCTAACGCTTCCTACGCCATAGCTTTTCATGATCTCTGAAAATTCTTTCAGAACTCTTGTAAGCTCCAGCATATGCTGACTTGTGATGGTTCCTGTAGCATAGGTTTCAGATCCAAGATCGATACGGTGCCTTATGTGATCAAGACATTTAAGACCGTTCTTTTTGGATATCTCGAAAATCTTCATAGTAAGCTCATATGATCCCACATGAACCGCTGCAAAAGTTTCGCTCATAAACACCCTCACCTATTTATATTTTGAATCTTTTTCCAAAATATTTATATCAAAATTATTTCAAGCCTCCTGCCCAAGAAGATAATCAATGAACTGCTGAGCACACCTTCCAGACAGGCCGCCGTGATGAAGCTCCCACTTACTCGCCTGAGCCAAAAGCTCATCTTCCGGCATCCTGATACCATTTCTAAGCGCAAGCGTGGTAACAATTTCTTTGAACTGCTTTGGATCCGGCTTTCCAAAATATATGGACACACCGAATCTATCGGACAGAGATATCTTCTCCTGAACCGTGTCACTTGCGTGGATATCTCCGTCATCTGAAAGACTCTTCTTGTCCTTGAAGCTCTCCTTTATGAGATGCCTTCTATTGGACGTAGCATAAATAAGGACGTTCTCAGGTTTCTTCTCAAGGCCGCCCTCAATTACAGCTTTCAGATATTTGTACTCCGTCTCAAAATCTTCGAATGAAAGATCATCCATGTAGATTATGAAACGATAGCTCCTGCCCTTGATCTGAGCAATAACATCATTCAAGTCCTTAAACTGATGCTTATAGACCTCAATGATCCTAAGCCCCTTGTCAAAATAAGTATTAGCAAGAGCTTTGATACATGTAGACTTGCCCGTACCCGCATCGCCATACAAAAGGCAATTATTAGCCGGCCTCCCCGCAAGAAAAGCCTCCGTGTTATCCACAAGCTTCTTCTTAGCGATCTCATAGCCAACAAGGTCGTCAAGCTTCACATGTCTTATATTCTTGATCGGCTCAATCGTAACACCGCTGTATTCAGCATTTAGGGAATCGTTACTATGTCCCACGCGGAAAGCCTTATGAAGCCCAAACTTTCCAACACCATATTCTTTGTAAAAAAGAGTAAGGCAGTCTTTCATAGCTTTCTCATCTGTTGCCTTTTCAAGGTCACAGGCGAGCCTGCATATACGATCTCTTATCCTTCTGTTATAAATCTTACTGTCAGAACTTCCTGCTTCGTAGTTAAACAGTTTATTAAAATCCTGCGCTCCAAAATATTCAAAAAGGGCCGTAAAGTTATATCCAAAAAATCTCTTAAACACTTCCATGTCATGAAGAACAAGGTCATTAATAGTCCCCTCAACCTGCCCCTTCATCTCACATGCAAGTGAATACGTATTCTCATCATTAACAAGCAGATACGCAAGGTAATCATGCCAAAGATTACCATAAAATCCGCCTCTACCCGCGAATTCAATCAGCTGTGACATGCATCTGTACAGAAGCGATCTGTCGTGGCTGTTAATATCGGAAAAGCCGCCCTTATTGTGCTTCTCCATCAGCTGCGCAATACTAGTCAAAAGTTCATCATTCTCAAAGTCTCTATAACAGATCAGTTCTTCTACCATTATACCATCTCCATATTTTATATGATAATTAATAATTACTTTCAGGATTCCTGAGGATGGCACAGCCTTAATAATTCCCCAGAACCCTCAACGACTTCGCCTCTTCGCGAAGCCCTCGAAGTGCGTTCTTGACTGAGCTGTCCGCCAGGTTTCCTTCGAAGTCTATAAAGAATCTGTATTCCCAGTTTCTGTCCCCGATAGGCCTGGATTCAATTCTTGTCATATTTACATGATTGTAGTGGAAATGAGACAAAATGTGGTAAAGTGCACCCACCTCATTTCCTATTTCAAGCATGATACTTATCTTGTTTGCTTTTTTCAGGAAAACTTTCTGATTGGTAACGATAATAAATCTGGTGGAATTAGTTTCAGACTTATTGATTCCTTTTTTCAGAATCTTCATTCCGTAGTACTTGGCTGCATATTCACTTGCAATAGCCGCCTGCGTTTTGTCTCCGTCCTCTGCTATCTTCTGAACACCAAAAGCATTATTCTTCATGCTGATCTGTCGCCAGGCAGGGTGGTCTGAAAGGAACTTACCACTCTGCATGAGGGACTGGGCATGGGAATAAACGGTCTTAATATCCTTGATCTCAGCTCCAGGAAGACCTATAAGGCAGTGCTCTATCTTGATTATCTGCTCTCCTACTATAAAGTTCTCGTATTCTGCAAGAAGGTCATAGATTTCAGAAACTATGCCTGCTGTGGAGTTCTCGATTGGAAGGACGGCGTAATCTGCAGCGCCTTCTTCGATTGCTATCATTGCATCCCTGAAGGTATCTACGTGGAAGTTATGCACGCCTTCTCCAAAATATTTGAACATGGCAGCCTGTGAATATGCGCCTTCTGCTCCCTGGAATACTACGCGGCAGGTTTTTTTGTCAATGGAATTAATAGAGATAAAGGGGAGTCTTCCTGATGCTCCGGCCTCTGTGAGCTTCTGATACTGGAGCTTTCTGCTCATGGCCATTATCTGTTCGAAGAGTTCTTCTACTCCGGTGCGGTTAAAATCATTATGTGTAAGGCCCTTTACGGTATCTATCTTCTCTTTTTCCCTGGCAGGGTCGAAGACTTTTTTGCCAGTTCCTATCTTATAATCCGCAACCTGCGAACAAACATCCATTCTCTGCTCGTAAAGCTCTACGATCTTAGGGTCGATCTCGTCGAGCTTTTTTCTTAATTCCTGTAAATCCATTAAAACCTCCAACTATAGTGCAACTATTTTTTTTAAGTATTTTATATACCAATTATTATTAATAGCTTCATATTTTTGACCGATAATAATATAAGAATATGTTTTCGCAACTTTGAATCAGCAATCCGCATTTATTGCGGATTGCGTAAGAAAGTGAATCGGTAGGTAAATAGGCCCAACACCGAAGGTGTTCTCAATTGGCCTATTTACATGACTTTTGGAACGA
>JAEEGH010017184.1_pt1 | contig 15463 bp, 11 predicted proteins | sample 9134181 | NCBI WGS metagenome assembly JAEEGH01 (sample SAMN16246544, study PRJNA631951) | gut metagenome | biome: gut microbiome; feature: rumen; material: DP-attached | host: Bos | place: Iran: Karaj | collected 2018-10 | reverse complement strand
AGATTGTCCGCGACGCCGGCAGAGGCAGTCCGGCCGGCTTCGTCGGGCCCGAAGGATGGAAGGCGGTCTGCGACGCGGCGAACGTGGACGTCGTCTACAACTGCACTAGCTGGGATTGGCACCTCCGTCCATGCGTCCGCGCGATGCTGAACGGCAAGGTCCCGCTCGTCGAGGTTCCCGGCACTCTCAGGATCGACGAGTGCTGGGAGTACGTCGAGACATGCGAGAAGACGCGCATCCCGTGCATGATGCTCGAGAACTGCGTGTACGGCGAGGACGAGATGCTGATGCTCAACCTCGTGCGCAGCGGCGTCCTTGGCGACATCGTCCACGGCGAAGGCGGCTACGTCCACTACGGCGCGGAGTACATGTACCCGAAGACCGACTCCGAGCCGCCGACCTGGCGGCTTGAGGAGAAGAAGGGCCACACCGGCAACGCGTACCCGACGCACGGGCTCGGCCCGGTCGCGCTCTCCATGGGCGTCAACCGCGGCGACCGCTTCGACTACATGGTCTCCGTCGGCTCGCGCGGGCATTCGCTTCAGGACTTCGCGCGGCGGAAGTTCGGCCCCGACTCCAAGTTCGGCAACTACCGCATCGACTACAACGACGTCAACACCTCGGCAATCAGGACCGCCGTCGGCAACACGATAATGGTGCAGATCAACTGCGCGAACCCGCGCCCGTACACGCGGATGGGCCTTGTCGTCGGCACGAAGGGCATATTCGGGACATACCCGGCGCGCGCGCTCCTCGAAACCGCTCCAGGCGTCGCCGGAAAGACCTGGATGGACGAGAAGGAGCTTGCGGCGCTCAGGGAGAAGTACGCGCACCCGCTCTGGAAGCGGCACGGCGAGCTCGCGAAGAAGGTCGGCGGGCACGGCGGCATGGACTTCCTCATGGACCTGAGATGGGTCTACTGCCTGAGGAAGGGGCTCCCGCTCGACATGGACGTGTACGACCTCGCGAGCTGGAGCGCGGTCTGCGAGCTGAGCGAAAGCTCGGCGAAGCGCCGCGGAAGGACGGAGTACTTCCCGGACTTCACGCGCGGCGGATGGAAGGCTGCGCGCCCCGTCGACATCGGCGGCGTCGCGATATGACGACGACAACACAGGAGGCGAGGTGATTCGCGATGATCGTGACGAACAGACGGGAATTCTTCAAGGGCGCGCTTGGCGCAGGGCTCGCGACCGCTGCCGCGGGAATTGCGGACGCAGCTGGGCTTGAGTCCGCCGGAAGGGCTCCAAGGGCGCTCGGCCCGGTCGTGACGGACTGGGAGTTCAGGCGTCCGAAGGGCCTGTCCGGCCGGCTGGCCGCAATGTACATCGACGACGTTATCTGGATATTCCGCGACCTGACGCGGCGGAGGCCCAGGTCCATGTTCGACCACCCGTTCCTTGGCGCGCTGAAGGAGGCGCACGACCGATATGGGCTCAAGGTGCAGCTCAACTGCTTCTACCGCACCGACTTCTTCTACGGCATGGACGAGTTCTCGCTCGCCGACATGACGGACGCATACAGGGGCGAGTGGCAGGCGTCGAAGGACTGGCTTAGGCTCGGCTTCCACTCGTATCAGGAGTTCCCCGACTACCCGTTCGTAAACGCCGACTACGGCGACGTGGCGGCGGTGTTCGACAGAATCCACGGCGAGGTGATGCGCTTCGCGGGCGAGGGCGCGTTCACGTACGCGCTCGTCGGCCACTGGCTGCCGATCAGCAAGGACGGATGCCGTGCGCTGAAGGACCGCGGCGTGAAGCTCGTCGCCTGCACGGACGGCAGCCGCTTCGCCTATGCCGGCGACCGCAGCGCGCTTCCCTACGGGCACGCGTTCCGCGTCGAGAACAACCGCAAGCCCGAGACCGCGCTCTTCCGCCGCACGGCCTACGACGCGGCGCTCCTTTCGTCGGTGAGCGCCTACAACCATCTCATGGCCGACCAGGCGGGCGAGACATGCGGCACATTCTCCTACGTGTACGACCGCGACGTCGGCATCGGGTTCAAGCGCTTCCGCAACGGGCCGATGCTGAACCTGTGCACTCCGTCTGTCGTGAGGGACGAGATGTCGGCGGTGCTCGGCAGGGAGCTTCTGGTCTTCGCCGACCACGAGCAGTATTTCCACCGGCACTATTTCGCCTATCAGCCGGACTACGTGGAGAAGATATTCATCGCGGCAGAAATGGCCGCCGAAGCGAACTACGTCTTTGCCTTCATAGAAGACACGGCCGTAGCTTAGCCTCCCCCTGCCATCCGCGCGTCCTCGCGGCCACTAAACCGACGACTCGCCGTAATGTTTCGCCAGCTCTTTTGCTTCTATAATCGCGGTGAGGGCCCCCTCGCGCTCGAAGGGTTGAAACGTTTGGTGGTTTTCAGCTAGAACTTGGCCGGTCTGCGATAGCAGCCAAGAGAACCTGCTCGTCTTCAGACCGAAGAGCCAAATGGCTCAAAGCGCCGCGGCAAAAGATGAGAACACGCAGGCAGCCATCCGAAGTCTACACTTGGAGAAGGCCTAGGCGAATGGCAATTGCGACGGCTTCGGAGCGTGACGCTGCATTGAGACGGGTGAACGCCGCGCTCAGATGAGCCTTGACGCAGTCTCGGCCGATGCCGGTCATCGATGCGATCTCCGTGTTGTTGAAGCCCTTTGCGACGTACCTCAGCACTTCCAGCTGACGCGGTGAAAGGCATATCCTGGGCGTTTCGCACTTCAGCTGCCGCGCAATCGAGGGGCTCAGGGTCTTCTCGCCCGCCGCGCACTTGCGTATCGCGCTCACGAGCTCGGTCTGGGCGGAGTCCTTGACCAAGGCTCCCGTCGCTCCAGCGTCAAGCGCGCGCCGCAAGTCCTCGGACGTGCCAAACGTCGTGAGAATGAGGATCTTCGTGTCGGGACTGCTCTTGAGAATCTCGGAAGTCGCGGCGACGCCGTCGAGCCTTGGCATCACGATGTCCATTATGACGACGTCGGGACGAAGCTCGGCCGCGCGCCTGACGGCCTCCACGCCGTCGGCCGCCTCGCCTACAAGCTCCATGTCCCTCTCGATGCTTATTATGGCCGCAAGCCCCATTCGAACGACTAGATGGTCGTCCGCAAGCATAACACGTATCTTTTCGACGCCGCTACTGTCCATCGCCCTCCTCCTCGCCGATCATAAGCGACGCCGTCACGCTCGTGCCTTCTCCGACACGGCTCTCGACGGACAGTTCGCCGTTTCGCCTGCTGACCCGCTCTCGTATGCCGGAAAGTCCGAAGTGTCCCTGCGCCGGGCCTGGCGACGCGCTCTGATCAAATCCGCATCCGTTGTCCTTGACGCAGAACCGGACGATGTTCCCTCTGCATTCGCCGAACACCTTTATCTGGGTCGCCTTCCCGTGTCGCACGGAGTTGACGGCCAGTTCGCGTATGATCCGCAGCATGTCGTGCGCAAGCGACTCGCTCAGCATCGAACGGGGGATGTTGAACCGGATGCGCAGCGGGATGTCGCCTATGTGAGGCGCGAGCGTCCGCTGGATCGCCTCCGGCAGGTCGTTCTCCTCGAAGGTGCGGGCGCGCAGATCCCAGATGCAGCAGCGGAGTTCGTGGCGGCACGACGCCAGCATCGAACGGGCTGTCGCAAGGAACCTTCCTGCCTTGCTGCTCTCGTCCATCCCGGAACCTATCGCCGCGTCTATCTGGAGCGCGATGCCCGTGAGAACCTGCGAGATGGAATCGTGCAGCTCCACGGCGAGGCGCGTGCGCTCCTCCACTTTCAGTTCCGATATGGCGCTGGCCATCTGCTCGTCGCACAGCGCCCTGCCGCGCCGTTCGGAGAGGACCGTGAGCATTCTGTTCCAGACGAGTATCGCGACCAGCATGAGAACAAGTGCGACGATTACGGCCGCAAGCCTCGCCGGCGTCCACCACGGCGGCGTTCGGAGAACGCGAACGTCGTCCGTCGCCCGGGGAACGACGACGAGACCCTTGAACTCCGGAAAGACCATGTTGGTGACATCCGCGTCAAACTGGGGAATGCAGATTCCGCAGACCTCAAGCAGGCTTCCTGTTTCGAGCGCATCGTGGACGTTCGGCAGGTGCGCAATGTCGACCAGGACGTTCTTGCGGTTGCATTCAAGCATGATGCGCCCCGAAAGGACGATGTCTTCAGTGGAGTTCGCGACGCGGCCCTGTATTCGAACGGGCTTGCCGTAGAGAGACGCATCGACGATGTCGTTGTCTCGGCATGCGGCGAGCAGCCGCTCGACGTCCACGTCTTCGGCGTGCTCAAGCGCCGATCTCGGCTTGTCGTCGCGTCGAACGGCCGCCTCCGTGAGCTGAATGCCCAAAGGCCCGTTCTTCGCGAAGCCGGCGACGGTCACGCTTTCGCCTGCGGCCGGCATGTCTTTCAGATCGGAAGGCGAGACGGAAATCAGGGCGTTCGCCGCGTCGCGGATGTAGATTCTGCGGCTGCTCAGCCCGACGACGGTGCCCGAGACCAGCTTTCTGTGGCTGGTCCTGGCGCCATGGCCAGACTCCGCGAAAGGATCGCCCGCCGCTTTCGTCACCGTGATCCCGTTCTTGCCGTAGAGGATTATGTGACGTCCGAGGAATCTCCGCCAGGCGTTGAATTCATGGATTATGCCCTTGATGCGGACTTCGGCGTCCAGCAACTTGCGCAGTTCGGCGTAGGGATAGTCGTGTTCGGTGGCGGCCGCCCTGACTGCGCCCGTGTCCGTTTGGAGAATCAGCCAGTTCCACGTGGCGTTCGTTGCGTCCCTTACCACGGAAACGACGATGCCGTCCGCATGGACGAACCGGCCCAGCTTTTCGAGTCTTTCGATGTCCTGCACGGTGGCGTGGACGGTCTCCGGGAGTTCCGCGCTGGAAAGCACCGTTATGTTGGTGGCGTAGTCGGCGACTGGATACGGCACCTCCCGCAGAACGGCGCCGGTCGGCTTGTCCTGGAACCCCTTGACTTTAATTATGTCGCCGCTTGAGCACATGACCTTCGGCTCCGTCAGGTCCCATATCGAGTGGCCGCAGGGAATGTCGGGCGTCATGACATGCAGACGGCGCGGAGAGGTGTCGGCAATCATCATGATCTGCCCCGTCAGCTCGAACGGCGTGCCTGCGCCATGGAGCGTGGCGCAGGCAAGAGCGGCGAGAACGGCGAAAAAGGACGTCTTCATGTGTCTTGTATTTTACCATATTCCGCGTACTGGCACCCCTTACCCAGATGGGTAATTCCTTTCGCGGCGCACATTATGCTACAATGTGGGCAGAAGGTTGGAGGACCAGCAAGATGGGGCATACGAGAGAACATAAAGACATTGTCGCCGGCAGGCAGAGGGAGTCCGGCTTCGGATTGGCTTCGGCTTTTGCCTTTTCGCTGGCCGCGTTCTGCGCGTTTGCGGCTGCCGGAGCCGAGACGCCCAAGAACGTCGCGCCCAGCACTGTCGATACCCGCTATTTCGCAGACTCAGCAGGGCGCACATTCATACCTGTCGGCTGCAACATCTGCTTTCCGCGCGTCTACAGTCCGGACAAGCCGGGCTCGCGCGCCGAATGCGAGGCGAAGATGTCCGGGTGGCTGCGAAAGTTCGCGGCAAACGGAGGGAACTACGTCCGCATCTGGCTGGGGCATCCGTTCTTCGAGATCATGCCCTGCAATGCCGGCGAATACGATCCGTCGGCAGAGTCCAGCCTCAAGCGCACTGTCGCCCTTTGCGAAGAACTCGGCCTCAAGATCAAGTTCACGCTCGAAAGCTTCCGCACGGTGCATCCGGCCGGCGAAGAGGGGCCCGAGCCGTATGCCGCATTCTTCAACCGCCCGCTCTACGCCCCATACGCGAAGAGCATGCGCGAGTTCCTGAACTCCGACGAGTGCGGACGCATCTATCTGGGCAAGGCGGCGCGGCTCAAGGCTCTCGGACTTGGCGACTCTCCGGCGGTCGTGTGCTGGGAGCCATGGAACGAGATCAACTGCATTGGCGGATGGAGGGACGACGTCGGGCCCTGGAGCGACAGGATGCTTGCGGCGCTTCGCACGATGTTTCCCCGCCAGATGACGACCCAGAACCTCGGCAGCTTCAGCCCGTCCGACATCTACGACTACTACGACTATCTGGGCAGGCTTCCCCTCAACGACTTCATGCAGGCGCACCGCTACCTTGATCCTGGGGCTGAGCTTGACGTCTGCCGCGGCCCGATGGACATTCTCTGCGCAGACGCCGTGCGCGAACTTCTCGACCGCCGGCCCGATCGCCCTGCGATACTTGCCGAGGTCGGCGCAGTGAAGGCGAACCACGCAGGCCCAAGCGAGCTCTATGAGAGGGACTCGGCAGGCATGCTCCTTCACGACGAGATTTTCGCGCCGTTCTTCGCCGGCGCGGCGGGTTGCGGGCAGCCATGGCACTGGGACCACCAGTACATCGACGGCAACGGGCTTTGGTGGCATTTCTCTCGCTTCGCCGAGGCGGTGAAGGGCGTCGATCCCGCAGCAGAGCGCTTTCGTCCCTTCCACACCGAGACTCGCCGGCTTCGCATCTGGGGGCTTCGGGGGACAACCACCACGCTTTTGTGGTGCCGCGACAAGTCGAACGACTGGGAGGGGGAGCTTGTGCGCGGCACGGCGCCATCTACGATTTCAAACGAGAGGATTCCGTTCGGCGGCACGCTCAAGTGCTATCTTCCATGGGAAGATCGCTGGACGGACGTCGCTGCCGGGGAGCCGTTGCCGGACTTCCGGCGCTCGATAGTCGTGCGCATCATGCCGCAAGGCGAAACAAGTAAAGCTAATTAAGTGACACGGAGGAGCAACATGACGAGAAAAGTCAATGCCAAGAAGACGGTCCGTCTTCATCTTGCGTTGGTCGGCGGAATGCTGGCTGTCGGTTGCGCAAGCGCAGACACGACCTACATCTGGAACCGAACGTCTGACGCCGGCGCGTGGAACAACGCCGCGCTTTGGCAGTACGAGGACGGCACTGCGGCATCGGACTTCCCCAACAGCACCGACGCCGTAGTCGTCTTCCGCGAGGACAGGTATCCGAAGTTCCCCAGCCTGTTCGTCAACAACCAGCATCTCTACATGACGCTGAAAGAGCTCAGACTTGTCGGCTGCGGCGGCAGGTGGGGCGAGGTCAGCTCGGCGGCGGACGACAAGATCGCCTGCACACTGACGTACATGGGCGTTCTCTCGTTCTCGGCGGGCGGCGGCATGTCTTTCCCCGACCTGCCGGCCGTCTCGCCTCAGCCGTTCTACTATTACCTGACAACTGTTCCCGCCTGCCAGGGCGAAGGCGAAGTGGTCTTCGACATTCCCGGCAACGTCGAAGTGAACTTCGACAGAAACGACATCCTTCATCGTGCCGTCGAAAGCGGCAATCCCGTGCTCGTCAAGCGCGGCGAGGGAATGCTCTGCATCGGACAAGGAGGCAACAGGTGGAACACAAGCACGGCCGGCGCGGGCAAGCCCGAAGTCCCGATCAGGGTCGAAGCCGGAACGGCGAGGCTCGTCTTCGCCACGACGTCCCACGACATCGACGTTCCGCTGACGTTCGCAGGGGATACCGCCAGAGTTCTTGTCGACAAGCGGGACAACACCAGGGGAGGACTCGGCTTCGGAACAGGCTATCTCGCGGAGACGGGGGCGTTGACAGGGGGTAGGCACTCCATCGAGAGTCACTGCGGCAGCGTGCTCGGCTTCTACGGCGCAACGGCAGTCGAAACACAGACGTTCTCCGGCTGTCTTGCAGGCAACCTCCAGTTCGAATTCAAGCCGACCGTGGCGAGCGAATTCGTGTTCAGCAACGGCGTCTCGACAACGACAGGCCCGATTACGGTCGGAGGCGAGGGCTCCGTGCGAGTGACTGGCGGCGCGTCTTTCCCGAATGTCAGCTCGGTGACAATCAACACGACAAATGGTCGGCTGGTTATTGACGAAGAAGGCGCAGCTGCGTTCCCGAAAGCGAACTTCTCGCGCTATTATGGGCAGATAGAAGTGCCGGAGGGACGTCGCGTGGCGATCAAGTCTCTCACGTCTTGGGGAAGCGCCGTTCCGCCCGGAGTCTACAAGCGCACTGGTTCGCCCTTGTCGGAGGGAACTGAGGCGACATGGGTCGCCGGCGACGGTCTTGTGATTGTCGGCTCGCCGGCTGAGGCGGCGTCTGTTGCCGCGACATGGAGCGGCGCGGGCGCGGACCACTTTGCGTCTACTGCGGCAAACTGGAGCGTTGCGCCGCAGAGTCTGACGGACGGCTCGGCGTCTGTCGCAGTGAATGTCGGTGGCTACAAGCATTTCGTGTCCGATTCAGCCGTCTGGGTAAAGGGCTTCACCTTCAACCAGCCGCATTTCGCGATCGGCGCGGCGGAGGGGGAGGAATTGCGCATCGGATCGGGCGGCCTTGCGAATCCCGGCAACGGAGAGGTCGTCGTCGGTTTCGCGTCGGCTCCTGGCGAAGTCGTCCTCACGGCAGACCAGACATGGGACCCGGGCAGCGGACACATCCTGATCCAAGGTCCGGTCAAGGCGCTCGGCGGCGCGAAGCTGACAGTCTCCGGAAAGGGCTCGACGCAGCTAAGGCTCAGCGCGGCGACGCCCGACTGGAACAGCCCGGTGCTGGTGCAGAACATGCTCATCCAGTTCAATGCGTCCGACGCCTTCGGCTCCTCCAGAGGCGTTCCTGTCTCGATTCTCCACAACGGCCGCGACAATTCGCCGACATTCGCGAACGGCGTCGAAGTCAATCGCCCGCTCGTCATCGCAGACCGTTCCGTAGCTAACGGAGGCAGGACGAAACTCGTCATTCCGGAGAACGCGACCGTGACCTTCAACGCGTCGGTCGTATCGTCAAACAAGACGGAATTCGCGATCGAGTCGGGCGCAGGCTCACGCGCAGTCTTCAACGACCTCTTCATGTCTCGCAACAACGTCTGGGTCAGCGGCTCCGGAACGCTTGTCTTCAACGGGCCGTTCCACACCAACTACCGCTTCTATCCCAATGGCTTTTCCGGCATCATAGAGCTGCATTCCACCGGCAACCGCTTCAACGGAGCGCTTGGCGACTACTGGACGGCCGGGACGATCAAGACGATGGTGCCCTACGCCTTCACCGCGCAGAACCCGCGCCGCGTCACCTCGTCGTCGGACGCGACGAACAACCCCGTCGACGCGGACACGCGGTCGCTTCTCTACCTCAAGCAGAACGCGACGCTCGATCTCTGCGGCAACGACCAGATTCTCGGCGACATGCACGCGGCGCTTGGCGGCAGAATCACGAGCGCGACCCCCGCGACGCTCTACATGGACTTCACGGCGAACGTTGTCACGGAGTACATCAACGCCAACAGCAAGGGCGGATACAAGACGCGCGTCGAAAAGGCGGTATACTCGGGGGCCGTGAACTACAGCAAGTGGGGCCAGCTGCCCCGCTGGTTCATGGCGGACAGCACTTCGACCGGCGTAGTCGAAGTCGCCGAGGGAACACTTACCTTCTGCTCCGGGACAGGCGTAGTCAACCTGACTCCGGAAAGCGGCACGGCATACAACTATCCCGACGCCCTCGCTCGCGGCTCGTGGCCCAAGGCCAGCGCGGTAGTCGTCAAGGGCGGCAAGATGGTGTTCGAGCATTCCGCCTGCGTAGGGCGGAAGACGGACGTCAGGTTCGTGAAGATGAACAACACTTACGGCAAGCTGCGGCTTGAAAGCGGCGTCAGACAGCGGGTGCGCGAGCTCTACGTCGACGGAGTGCGCCAGAGTCTCGGGACATACGGCTCTTCGTCCGCGTCCGGCGCGGCACACCACCTAGACAGCCTTTTCGAGGGCGATGGCGTGCTTGAGGTGGCGGGTGTTCCCGGGCTGACGATATTCGTGAGGTAGGCGCTGGAATCGAAGGATGACGATGAATTGCAGGAACGGGACATTGGCCGCATTTGTAGCCGTCTCCGCGATGTTCGCGGGGGCGGCGGAGATAGCCGGAACGTCGATTCACTGGACCCTGTCGCGCCACGCGAAGATTGACGGGAGCATTCTCACCGTGAATGTTCCGCCTGACTGCGCGAAGGAGGGCGGCAGCGCCGTCGCCATGGTCGATCTCACGCCGATCAACGGACAGTGCTTCTCGGCGTCGGTCAAATGCCGCGGCGAGAACATATCGAGGCCGCCAGAATACTGGAACGGGTTGAAGTTCCAGTTCGAGTTCCGCGACGCCGTCACAGGCGAGACCGAGTATCCCAACACGAGGTCGCGCATCGGCTCGTTCCCCGAAGAGGTGATATACACAACGGTCGCCGACGCAGGGTCGCGGCTCGAAAAGGCCAAGCTTACGCTCGGGCTGCAGAACGCGTCCGGCAAGGTTGTCTTCGATCTTTCGACGCTGCGCATCAGGTCGGGCTGCGACATCTTCCCCGTCACAAACGGCGAGTACCGGGTCTCGTATCCCGCTCGCGTCAAGGCGCTTCCGCAGCTCAGGGGCGTCATGCTCCCAGGCGGCCCGTGCAAGGAAGACGACTTCCGCACGCTGCGCGAATGGGGCGCGACGCTTGCACGGTACCAGATGTGGCCGTCATGGAACCCGAAGAAGGGCGACGGCCAGCTCGAAGGCTTTCTCGGACAGCTGGAGGGGAAGCTCGACCATCTCGACCGGGATGTCCTCCCCTGGGCCGAGAAGTACGGCGTCTACATCGTTGTCGATCTCCACATGCCGCCCGGCGGGAAGAACGGAGGCGACATGGTCATGTTCTACGACAGGCGCTACAATGACCTTTTCGTGGACATCTGGCGCAAGATAGCGAGGCGGTTCAGGGGCCGCCGGATGATATACGGATACGACCTTGTCAACGAGCCCAAGCAGAGCGACCGCGCCTTCTGCGACTACTGGAACACTCAGCGGCGCGCGGCGGAGGCGGTGAGGGAGATCGATCCCGACGTGACGATCGTCATGGAGTCCAACGGCTACGATTCGCCCGGCGGCTACACCTACATGTCGCCGCTGGCGATGGACAACGTCGTCTACCAAGTCCACATGTACGAGCCTTTCACCTTCACGCACCAGGGAATCCATCGCGGATTCGGCACGACGTCCTGGCCGGACGAAGCGAAGGGATGGACGCGCGAATACATGGTAAGGAGGCTTGCGCCCGTTCTCGAATTCCAGCGAAAGCACAACGCGAGAATATATGTCGGCGAGTTCTCCGCCGTGGCATGGGCGCCTGGCGCAGAGAAGTACATCGAGGACCTCGTCTCCATCTTCAACGAATACGGCTGGGACTGGACGTACCACGCCTTCAGGGAATCTCCTGTCTGGGACGTGGAAAAGTCCGGCCCGTCCATTTCGAAGATGGCCCCCTCGCCCGACACTCCGCGCAAGAGAGCCCTGCTGAAAGGGTTCGGGAAGTGACGAGAGCGGCGGCATCGTAGCAGGAAGGGCCTGCCGAAAATCGGAGGGCGCGGCATTTGAGGTGCCGCAGGAGGATTGAAAAGTGAAATCGAATGACAAAGGCGCGGGTGCGCTTTCGCGGCGCGGGTTTCTGAGACTGGGCGTCGCTGGCGCCGCGATGACTGCGGCCGACTGGCGGCTGTGGGCGGAGGAAGAGGGCCTTCCAGACTATTACGGCGAACATCTTGCGGGCGTTGCCGCACGCCTGCGCACGCTGTCGGAAAAGTGCGACGACGGATTCTTCTTCATCACAGACCTGCACATCCCGTCCAACAGGTGCGTTTCGGGTCGCATCCTCGTGAAGCTGATAAAGGAGACGGACGTCAAGAAGGTGCTGTGCGGCGGCGACATGCCGGAGGCGTTCGGCGGCAAGGCGTCCGTCGACCGCACCATCGCCGCATACCGCGAGCAGTGGGTCGCGGCGGTCGAGCGTGCGGGCGGCGCGTTCTATCCGGCCAAGGGCAATCACGACTTCACCATCAAGAGCAGCCCGACGACGAACTCCGGCTTCACATACTCGGGGAAGGAGGCCCGCGACATCCTGATGGACACCGCCGCCGTCAAGGCGAATGCCGTCACGAACCCGGGCGATCCCGAGGCGTGCTACTACTACGTCGATTTCCCGCAATCGCGCGTCCGCTACATCGTCGCCGACACTACGGACAGCATATCGCCCGAACGCACCGGATGGGCGGTGCAGTACGGCATGGGAGAACGACAGCTCGACTGGCTGGCGAAAGAGGCGCTCGCGACGATCCCGGACGGCTGGAGTGCGCTTGTGATGCACCACATCCCAGTGGCTGAGATCGTAGGCGGCGAAGGTGGATACAGCAAGCTGTTCGCGCCGTGGCGCAGCATTCTTGAAGCGTACCAGAACCGCGGCGAGGCATCGGTCGGCGGCAAGACGTACGATTTCGCCGGCGCGCGGGGGCGGCTGCTTTGCAGCCTGACAGGGCACGAACATGCGGAACGTCAGACGTATCGAAAAGGGCTCTGGCACATCACCCAGCCGTGCGACGCCGCATATGGCGACTATATCGTCGGATCTGCGCCGTGGTGCAGCAATCTGCCAGTCAAGGAGAAATGCACGATTTACGAGCAGACGTTCGACGCCGTCCACGTCGACAGGCGGCGCAATGCGCTGCACTTCACCCGCATCGGCGGCGGCGCCAACCGCACATGCCATCTTGACGCGCTCCGCGCCAAAGTCGGCGAGCCGCTTCGACTCAAGGCGGCGAAATGGATGGGCGATGTGGCTTGGGGCTGCTATGACGCGGACCGTGTTGCGTCAAAGCCGAATCCCGCAAACAAGTACCAGCGCTTCTACAGCTACTTCAACGACGTCGCGGAGATTTCCGCGGACGGAGTGATAGCCGCCAAGAAGCGGGGGGAATCCGTAGCGCTTGCAACCGCTGCGAACGGCGACAAGGAGATATTCCCCGTTACGGTCGCGTAGTTACGGTCGCGTAGCGGATGCGACGGCGAAAGGGGCAAAACGCTCAGCGCATAAGTGGCAGGGGGTGCGTCGCCCAAGGGCCATGACGGGGACAAGTCCCCCATGGTTCAAGACTGCGGACTTCGGACATCAGACTTCAGAACTTTCTTCAGTCCGAAGTCCGCAGTCAGAAGTCAATCAACTAGAGCTGACGGGACCCCATCAGTTTGCCGCGGACGCGGCGAAATCCTCTACGGAGGAAACGCTGAAAACATACGTTGGAAGACCTTGCTCTGCCTGTGTACGAGGCGTTTCCTTACGGTGTACGCGGCATCCCCTTACGGTGTACGCGGCGTTCCCCGCCTGTGTACGGAGGAGTTTTGACGTCACTTCAGTGGTGAAGTGACGTCAATATACCATTGAAGTGACGTCACTTCTATGGTGTAATGACGTCAAAACTCCCCCGTGCACGCCTAGCAAACGCCGCGTACACCATTAGGAAACACCGCGTGCACAGGCTGAAAACGCGCAAAACACAACTGGAAAGGGAGAAAACGCGTTAATACGCAACGTGTGGATCGTCCGTTTTGCGCTTACAATTCGTCCATGCGCTTTCCGTGCCGCCAAAGGCGTTTCAGTGTGTTCCGTGGTAGATGTCTCCACACTCAGAGTTATGACCGAAGCGCCGCGATTTTTGATATAATAGGGCCATCCCGCGAGGCGCATGACGCGGCGCGGGGTGATAGTCCGGAAAACGGGCCAGTAGCCGAAAGGCGAAAGGCCGAGGGGGTCTGTCCCCATCGAGCTTATTGGAATGGAGCTGGAGGATTGATAAACTGTCTGCCGTGGAGAAAATGGTTTTGGGGCTTGTGCCAGGATTGTCGGATGAGATTGATCGCGCTTTGTGTGCGATGGTGGAGGACCGTACGTACAGGAATCACTTGGACAAAGACCTGAAAGAGACCGGATATCTTGATATGTCATGGTGTGTGATTCCTAGTCCTTGCCATGAAGGGCCAAGAATGATATAGGAGGGCTATCATCATGCATGCTTCATTGTCTGGACGTCGTGTCTTTAATGCCTTGTGCGGCATATGGCCTGATTTTAAGAAGTTCTTGTCATTTGATCGACTGCTTAGTAACGGATGGGTCAACAATGTGTTTTTTGACAAAGACTTTCCGCATGTTTGGAGGGGTAACGGACGAATAGACGAGACAATATTTTGGGATGTATTGTGTAATGTTTTTGCCGGATTGGAAGAGCCTGAGGGATACATTCTTTTCCACGAAAAGCATGCTGGTTGGAAGAGACTGAAAAACATTCGGAACGGCGTTTTCTTTCGGCAGTTGGCGGATGTTTCTGCCTTTATGAGGAAGTTTGCATTCTATTCACGTCGGCAATGGCGGTATGGAGCGAGTAACGACAATTATAATCTTATATTCCTTCACAACAAGGTCTTTGTCTCTTTTACGCATCAGGGAGAGCTCTTCTGCTTCTCTGACGATAAGGCCAAGCTGATCTCAATTGCGCGTCGTTTTCGTGCCTATCACCTTCGGTGTAAGATTGGATGGAAATGAAAGGGTCGGTCGGGAGCGTCGTCACAAACACGACCGTCAGATGCATCGGAATGAACTGAATAAAGAATACGTACACTGAGTTCGTCAGGCGTGACACCCAGCACAACACGCGCAAGACGAGGAGTGCTGGACACGTCGCTGTCGAGACGTATGTCCTCGATGTGCTTGGAAGGTGCGTCTCCACGACGACGCAGGAGGGAATGACGCGGCACGTGTATGACGACAACTGGCAGGTGATTCCCGACATCGACTCGCAGAACAACATCGTCGCCAGTTGGCAGTACGACGCCTGGGGCAACGCCGTCGATGAAGCCGTTTCCGCCCCTGCGCTCGCTTCGCTCCGCTGCCGTTTCCAGTACCGTGAGTGGTCCGTATTTCATCATGGGGAATTAGTATGAAAACCCGTTCGCGTTTATTGTTGACAGTGATGGTTGCATTGTGCTTATTGGTTGCTGTCCCTGTTGTTTTATTAGAGGGGGCGTATTTCCTAGTAAAATACGCAACAACGACATATCGATTGGAGTGGGTCGGATCAGACGGAGAAGTCTGGTATCAGGCTCATTCGGTTGGCAGAGATGACAAAGGCGATTCCGTTAAAGTGGAACTCTCGGACTATTGGACGAAAGGGTCGGCTTCCTATGAAATAAAGATCTATACTTTCGGGCAGATGCATTTGCAAAACGACAGCGTAATGGTGAGCGTTGCAAGGGAAGGCCATGATGTTTACGAAGCAGTTGTAGGCTTGCGCAAATGCCTACATTCGGACAGAAATCGCTATGATGCTGTTCTGCCATTAGAGTGCGTCCCATCGAAAGAAGGAGAGACTCTTACTATGAAGTTTTCCTTTTGTGCTGATGCTGCGCCTTCAGACTGGAGGAGCGTGAATCTTGTTTTTAAGGCAAAATCACGCAGGCATTATTTCAACATCTTTACAGATATAACATAGAAGGCGGCAGATGTGATTAGGAGAGAGAGTTGGAGCTTATTGATACAGTACAGAGGCCTTGCGCACGCTCATTCCATAGTCCAGATTTGATGAAC
>JAEEGH010017177.1_pt1 | contig 15466 bp, 11 predicted proteins | sample 9134181 | NCBI WGS metagenome assembly JAEEGH01 (sample SAMN16246544, study PRJNA631951) | gut metagenome | biome: gut microbiome; feature: rumen; material: DP-attached | host: Bos | place: Iran: Karaj | collected 2018-10 | reverse complement strand
TCCGACTTCACCGTATTCCCGTCCTGGTCGAGCACCTCGAAAGACGGCATCTTGTCTCCAATTTTCAACATGGTCCGGTCGTTTAGCATTCAGCCTGCAAAGTTAGCATTTTTATCGCTTGCGGGAAGCGAGCAGACGGACGGCATTGTCATGATAAATCTTCTGAAGGACCGCATCGGATAGTCCGATGCCCTGCATAGGCCAGTGATAGGACTGCTCCGTGAGATAGAAATGCTCATCTTCGGTCTCCAGGATCCGCCACTGGGCACGGTACATTTCCGGATCAGGGTCGTTGTCGGTCCCGAACAGTATCCGATCCTGATACTTCTCGTAGAAGTGTTTGGTTGCACGCGGCGTGACGCAAGTCTCTTGATGCCGGGCGGAGATGTCGATCCACATGTTGGGATGCGTATCCAGAATTTGTCCCAGTCGGGCATAATCGTGGTTGATATTGAGCAGGTGGCAAGCGACGAAAGTCGTATTAGGATGCCGCTCAACACATTCCACAAAGGCGTTCACGATGCCGTCCAGGTCCAGGATGCCGGGGGTGGAGAGATCGATCTGCCAATGCTTGGCATTCATCAAACCGTCGTTGTGCGCATCGATGGGCTCATACATCCAAATCGGATCGCCGCTGTGGATCACGACCGGCATGCCCAGTTCACCACATTTCTCGAACAGGGCGTCGAACTTGGGATCATTGAAATGCAGACCGGGTTCCCGAAGTTGGCGGGAAAGCCGCTCCCCCATCCCTTTGTCGCTAAGCTCGCCCACGCCGCCAGCGCCTTTTGAGAAGCAGCGTTCCAGTTCCTTCACGGCAGACGCAGGGAAATCCGGCTGATCCCAGTTCGACATATCGAAACCGCAGAACAGTTCAAATTTGTCGGAAACACGCGTAAACAAGTCATACAAGCGGTCAAACTCTTCGCCATAGGCATAGGTGTGGACGATAACCTTCTCGATATTGTTCTCTTCCAGGGTCTTAACCCATTCCCGGATACTGGCTTCCGTATCACGGTACACGTGTGAGTGCATGTCGATGGTTGAGAAACGGGCGGCCGTCGGATGGTGTTCTTCCATCTTGAATACCGACACGGGGTCATAATCCTTGAGTTTCAGTTGATCCACCGCATCAGCGGGTTCGGTGTTCTTCGGGCTCGAACAGCCTGCGGCGAGCAGCAGGCAGGCTGCCATTACTAGAAAAAGGGTATTTTTCATAGGAATGTATGAGAAAAGGGTGATTAATCAAAAGGCTTTGAGATGACCGTCGCTGACGGTAAAATGAATATCGTGGCCAGCGTAGGCCAAGCCATAGACGCGGGCGGGATCGGCATGGGTTGCGTGGTAAGCGGGCCGCGGGTCTTGGGCGAGGATTTCACGGAGTGTGGTGACTTGCGCGTCGGACAGGCCGGCAGCCGCCAGTCGGGCGGCCAGGCACGGATCGATCTCGACCTCAAGCAAGACTTGTGCATGGGTGCCGACAAAGCCGTCGGTCGCATCGGGATGCGCATCGATACCCGGCAGATAGGGCTTGATATCATAGATCGGCGTTCCGTCCATCAGGTCCGCTCCGGAAACGACGAGTACCCGTCCGTTTCCGCCGTCATCCTCAATGCTTTCAAGGCGCACCGATGACAGTCCGACAGGATTGGGCCGGAAAGGCGACCGTGTGGCGAACACGCCCATCCGGACATTTCCTCCCAACCTCGGCGGCCGCACAGTCGGCGACCAAGAGTCGCTGGGGCGCTGCCCCAAACCCCGCCGCTCCGGGCTGCTATCACACGACCCCACGCAACGCCCTCCGCTAGCGGCTGATGCCGCTTTCTCCGATTCGGAGAAGCCCCAGATGAGCCAGATGTGCGAGAAGCCATCGAGGCCGCGGAGCGCTTCGGGGACGCGGAAGGCTGGCTCGAAGATAATCTTCGAGCGCAACGAAGGCGCCAGACCGCTCTGGCGCGGCAACCCGAACTTGGTCGGGAAATCGTTGTGAATGCGGGCAATGACTTCCATAGCTTTGCGAAGATAGCAATTTTTCGCCTATCTTTGCAATACGATGGCATCCTACCTTCAAATCGAGAACATTTCAAAGTCGTACGGGCCGAAAGTGCTGTTCGACCATATCGGTTTCAATGTGAACGAGGGTGACAAAATAGCCCTGATCGCGCCAAACGGAACGGGAAAGACCTCGCTGATGCGCATCCTCGCCGGCAAAGACAAATCGGACTCCGGCGGCCAGATCAAGTTTCTCAAGGAAATCCGTATCGCCTTCCTGGAGCAGGACTACGACTTTGACCCGGAAGCCACGCTCCTCGAGCAGGTGCTCGCCGGCAGCGAGCCGTTCCTGGATCATCTCGACACCGAAGGACGCTTCGACTACGAACACCGTATCGTCCGCATCCTCACGGAGTTCGGCCTCAACCCCCAGGCACGGATGCGCACCCTTTCCGGCGGCGAAGTCAAACGCGTGGCCATCACCCAGGTGCTCGCCTCCGAAGCCGATTTCCTGATTCTCGACGAGCCGACCAACCACCTCGACATCGACGCCATCGAATACCTCGAGAACTATCTGAAACGATCGCGCTGCACCCTCTTCATGGTCACCCACGACCGCTACTTCCTCGACCGCGTCTGTAACATCGTGATGGAACTCGACCACGGCCAGGTCTACGTCTACAAGGGAGACTACGCGAATTACCTGGAAAAACGCGCCGAACGCATCGCCAATTACAATGCCGAGACCGACAAGGTCCGCAACCTCCTCCGCCGCGAGCTCGAATGGATGCATGCCACCCCCTGCGCCCGTACCGGCAAAGCCAAATACCGCAAGCAGGCCTTCTGGGAACTCAAAGGCCGCGCCGAACAGGCCTACACCGTCAGCCAGGTCTCGATGGAAGCCCTCGAAGGCACCACCCGCCTCGGCACCAAAATCATCGACTGCTACGATGTTTCTTTTAGTTACTCGTCGACGCCCGAAAAGGTTCTGCCGCGCGGCGGGGATACAGACTTGCAGTATCTAATCAAAGACTTCAGCTATAAATTCCAGCGATACGACCGGATCGGGATCGTGGGAAGAAACGGCATCGGGAAAAGTACGTTCATCGACTTGCTCATCGGGGCGCTGGAACCGACGGCAGGACGGATCGAACGGGGCGAATCGCTCAAGATCGGCTACTACCGCCAGGACGGCATGCAGTTCGACGAAAGCCAGACCGTCCTCGAGACTGTCAGCAACCTCGGCCTCCTCAACCAGTTCCTCTTCCCGCACGACATGCTGAACAACCCCGTCAGCAAACTTTCCGGCGGCGAAAAGCGACGGCTCTACCTCCTGACCATCCTGATGCAGCAGCCCAACCTGCTCATCCTCGACGAACCCACCAACGACCTCGACATCGTCACCCTCAACATCCTCGAGGAATACCTCCTCGACTTCAAGGGCTCCCTCCTGGTCGTCTCCCACGACCGCCACTTCCTCGACCGCGTCGTCGACCACCTCCTCGTCTTCTGCGGCGACGGCCTCATCAAAGACTTCGTCGGCGCCTACACCGAATACCGCTCCTTCATCAAAGACTACGAAGCGCAGCAACGGAAGCAGGCAAAAACCGAAGTGACGGCCAACGCGGGCCGGACGAATCCTTCCCGCGACCGTGACCAGAACCCGGGCGGCGCAGCGCCCGCCAAAAAACGCCTCTCGTACAAGGAACAGCGGGAACTCGACCAGCTGGAAGCCGACCTTGAAAAGCTGAACGCCGAAAAAGCCGCAATCGAATCCCTCCTCTCAAGCCCCGACGCCCCCTACGACCAGATCCGCGCCGCCTCCGAACGCTACGAAGCCCTCAAACAGGAACTCGACGAAAAAGAATTCCGCTGGCTGGAACTCTCGATGTAAATTACTCGAAGCAGGTGCCGTTCCAGGTGTAGGTGCGGATGGCGACGGCCGGGAGGTCGGGCAGGTCGTCGGCATCGCCTTCCAGGCCGTAGGTCAGGTAGTCGAGGTCGATGGTGACGTCCACGTGGTCATCGTAGAAAGTGTAGAGATAATTGGGTCTTTCCGCAATGAACGACTTTTCGGCTTCATCGTAGTCCCAATGGGCATAGTCGATCAACTCCGTGGCGGGCGGGCAAGGCAGGGTCCAGTCCGGTTCGGGGGTCAGTTCGCCGTCGACATAATTGTAGGCGCCCGACTGGTCATAGCCGCAGAGGCCGTCAAAGCCGGCATAACTGACCCAGTAAGCGCGCCAGCCGCCCGTGCTGAGGGGATAGCAGTGAAAGACGAGGGAAGCAAACAAGCCGGAGTCCAGATCGATCTCAGAGCCCTGGACGGAGGAGGAAAACCCTCTGGGATCGAAGGGAACGCCGTACGTGGAGTCCTGCTCGGCATTCCGGCCCATCTTCACGCAGTAATCGGGCAGATCCGATTTCGGAATCAGCTGGAAGATCTCCATGGCGATGTCGTGATTGGGGTCCTGGGACTGTTTTTTCTGCTTGTCGCAGGCGGCCAGCAGACAGAGGGCCGCGATAAAAACCGTCAAAGTGAGAATGCGTTTCATAGCTTATCGTTGAGAAGTCGTTTTCCTTTGTTCCCGGCTCCGGCGCAGTCCGAACACCGTGACGGCGAGGAAGCAGACCAGCGGGAGGCAATAGCTGACGTTGACGGCCGGATGGCCCCAGACCGTTCCCAGGTCGATGACCGCGCCCTGGAGCGGCGGCAGGATGGAACCGCCGACGATGGCCATCACCAGGAAGGCGGCGCCGAGCTGGCTGTCCTCGGGCGCCACGTCTTCAAGGGCGATGCCGTAGATGGTAGGAAACATCAGACTCATAAAGGCGCTGATGGCCACCAGGAAGCCCAGGCCGACCGGCCCGACGAAGACGATGGCGCCGACCGTGCAGAGCGCGGCCAGGCAGCCGAATACGGCCAGCAGCTTGCGGGAGTTGACGTATTTCATCAGGAACGTGGCCAGGAAGCGGAAGCAAAGGAAAAGCACCATCGCGATGATGTTGTACTTCTGGGCCGTGGCCTTGTTCATGCCCAAATAATCTGCGTACTGGATGATGAACGTCCAGACCATGATCTGTGCGCCGACATAGAACACCTGCGCCAGGACGCCCTCACGGTAGGCCTTGTTGCGCCAGAGCCGCCCGACCGTGCCGGGCGTGCGTACGCCCGAACCGGCCGTCCGGGGCATCCGCGTAAGGGCAATGACCGCGAGAATGATCAGCACGATGATGCCCAGGGCGACATACGCGTCGCGGATTACCGCCAGGTCGTGGACGCGTTCCTGCGCCTTGACGGCTTCGGGGAGCGTATTGAAAACCAGCTGGCCGGCCGCGTCGCGGTGCTTGTCGCTGAGCAGATTGGGCAGCACCACCCACGAGGCCACCGCCATGCCGGCCAGCGAGCCCAGGGGGTTGAACGACTGCGCCAGGTTGAGCCGCCGCGTTGCGTTCTCGCGCGAGCCGAGCGAGAGGACGAACGGATTGGCCGTCGTCTCGAGGAAAGCCAGGCCGAAGGTCAGGATATAGAGCGACAGGCAGAAGAACAGGAAACTCTGCTGCGCCGCCGCCGGAATGAACAGCAGCGCCCCCACGGCATAGAGCGCCAGCCCGAGCAGGATGCCGCTCTTGTAGCTATAGCGCCGGATGAAGAGCGCGGCCGGCACGGCCATCGTGGCGTATCCCCCGTAGAAGGCGAACTGGATGAGCGAGGCCTTGGCGGCGGACAGTTCCATGATGGTCTGGAAGCCCGCCACCATCGGGTTGGTGATGTCATTGGCGAAGCCCCAGAGGGCGAACAGGGTCGTAATGAGGATGAATGGCAGCAGATACTGCCGCTCCACGAGTCGGGTCTTGGTTTCCATATCTTGACAAAGATACGCAATAATCCTCAGAAAATGCTAACTTTGCGCGATATGAAAAAAAGACCCACCGTAGCGCTGATTTATGATTTCGACGGGACGCTCTCGCCGGGCAACATGCAGGAATTCGGGTTCATCCAGGCCATCGGCCAGACGCCCGAAGAATTCTGGTCGAAGAGCAACAGCACCCCCGAAGGACAGGAAGTGAGCAGCATCCTCTCCTATATGAAGTTGATGATCGAGGAAGCCCGCGCCAAGGGCATCTCGCTCACCCGCGATTCGTTCGTCTCGTTCGGCAAGGACATCGAGCTGTACGAAGGCGTGAAGGAATGGTTCTCCCTGATCAACGAATATGGCCGGCGCCACGGCGTCATCGTGGAGCACTACATCAACTCCTCGGGCCAGACCGAGCTGATCGAAGGCACGTCCATCGCCAAGGAGTTCAAGAAGATCTTCGCCTGCTCGTTCTGGTACGACGAGAGCGGCGTAGCCGTCTGGCCCGCCGTGGCCGTGGACTATACCGGCAAGACGCAATATCTGTTCAAGATTGCGAAAGGCATCATGGACATCAGCGACAACACGAAGGTCAACGAGAGCCAGAAGGAGGACGACAAGCCCATCCCGTTCAGCCATATGATCTATCTGGGCGACGGGACCACCGACGTGCCCTGTATGAAGATCGTCAAGATGTTCGGCGGCAATTCCATCGCCGTGTACGGCCGCGACAACAAGCGGCAGCAGGACACCGCCCGCAAGCTGCTGCGCCAGGACCGCGTGAATTTCGTCTGCCAGGCCGATTACCGCGTCGGCGGGCCGGTCTATGAGGTGGTGACCACCCTGATCGACAAGATCAAGGCCGACAACGACTATCACGCGCTGCAGCGCAAGAACCGGAGGAACGGCCGATGAATGCGGCCGTATCCCGCCCGATCAAAATCGTGGTGTTCCTGATTTATCTGGCAGCCGTCGCCTGGTTGTGTTTCGGCAATTTCAAACCGGGTCCCGACATTCCCCGCAGTCTCTGGGGCATTCCCATCGACAAGTGTTTCCACTTCGTGATGTTCCTCCCCTTCCCGATCCTGGGCACGCTGGCTTTCGATTTCCGCAGCTGGTGGCGCGCCTTGGCCCTGAGCATGCTGATGGCCAATGTCGTGGCCTTCCTGTTCGAACGTCTCCAAAGCGTCCTGACCTCCTACCGCATCACCGACGCCAAAGACCTCAACGCCAATCTCCTCGGCATCACGCTCGGTCTGCTGATCACGATCGTGATCGGCCTGCTCGCCAAGAAAAAATAACGGTTGACCTGTCGTTGTGGGTGAAGCCCCTTCCCGGAGTTTTTGCGGGGAGGCTTGTGCGCTTTGCCGTAGCGGATGGGAAGGGGCTTCACCCACAACGATACCCGGAGTTTTTGCGGGGAGGCCTGTGCGTATTGCCGTAGCGGATGGGAAGGGGCTTCGCTTCACCCGCAACGATTCCCGCTGATCCGTTTTATAAAGGGAATGTCCTTGATATCGGGAACAGGCCGAAGAGGCCGCCGGTGTGGATGAAGAGGATGTTCTCGGAAGTGCGGAGCCGGCCGCCTTCCTTCAATTCGTTCACCATACCGTACGTCGCCTTACCCGTATAGACGGGATCAAATACTGTGGCCTCAAGCCGGGCCAGCCGCTTGATGTGCTCCAGTTCTTCGGGACGGCTCAGGGCGTAGCCTATGCCGACATATTCTTCAAAGAGCTCGAAATCCGTCGGCTTGAGCGACGCCTTCCAGTCGGCGGCCTGGGCGGGCGTCAACTCGCCCTGCGCTACCAGATACGGCAGCGCATCGCGCGAAATCTGCGCCGCGATGTTTTGGAAATAAGCCGTGTCGTCGCACACGCACATACCGATGACGCGTTTGCCGTAGCCGTTCACCAGATTGGCCAGCTGCAGGCCGGCAAGCGTGCCGCCGGAGCCCGTGGCGACCACCACGGTGTCGAAACGGACGCCCAGCTCCTTCTCCTGCTCTACGATCTCCTTCATCGCGTAATAATAGCCCTGCACGCCCACGCCGAACGAGGCGCCTTCGGGGATGATGTAGGGCTTGTAGCCCTGCGCAGCATAGGCATCGGCCATTTCCTGCATAATCTCTCCACGGTGATCGCGGTATTCCTCCCGCGTGCAGAAACGGACATCCGCACCCAGCAGCCGGTCGAGGAAATAATTGCCCTCCACGGGTGGCTCCTCGCTGATCCGGAGCAGGACCGCCGACTTCATTCCCAGATACGTCGCGACGGAAACGGTGGCGCGGCAATGGTTCGACTGAATGCCGCCGCAAGTAATCAGCAGGTTGCAACCCTTCTCCTGCGCTTCCTGCACCGCGAATTCAAGTTTCCGGATCTTGTTGCCCGACCATTCACTGCCGGTCTGGTCATCGCGTTTGACATAGATATTCTTACCGCATTCGTCCGACCAGCGGTCCATCCGCCGGATTTTTGTCGGAAGATTTGCAAGAGCCAACTTTTTCATAGCAAAGACAGATTTGATGGAATCATTTTTTACAAATATAAGTAAATTTGTCTGCACAAACCAATCATTCCGAATGAAACGACTCCTTCTCCTTCTGCTCGGATTCTTCCTGCTGCTGCCGTCTCCCGCAAAGGCAGCCCGTGACAGAGACCTTGAACCGATGGCTGATTCGATCAGCAACTATCTCCGTGAAAACACATCCGTCCGCAGCCGCGTGGCAGTCGAAAAGGCCAGTGTCTTGAAAGACGGGAGCCTGCGGCTGGACCTCAGCCGCGGCCTGGTCGATTTCCCGCTCCGCGACGTGGACGTCAAAGAGATTTACGCCATCGCAAAGAAAACCTTGCCAAAGAAATACGCCCAATACAAGACCAAACTCAAACTCTATGCTGACAAGAAGCCTATCGAGTATTACAAGAGCCGGTATTATGCCGGGAAACCTGATATGGGCCCGGTCCGGGAGCACAGGCAATACGCAGGCCAGTTCCACGACAAACTGGCCGCCCCGCTGGTTACGCGCAGTTCATCGCCCAACAAGCCGTCGAAAGGCCTGCAGAACCGCCACATCGCAATGTGGCAGAGCCACGGCTGGTATTATGAACAATCGCTGAAACGTTGGGAATGGCAACGCGCCCGTATCTTCGAAACGGTGGAAGACCTCTATACCCAAAGCTATGTCGTCCCCTTCCTCGTGCCGATGCTCGAGAACGCCGGTGCCGTGGTGATGCTACCCCGCGAACGGGACTGGAACGTCCACGAGGTGATCGTGGACAACGACGAGAGCGGCAGCGGCTACTACGAAAAAGGAGAATGGGAGCCCGCGCCCGACAGCGCATTCGCCAATCCCAAACCGTCCTACGTCTATCTTGAGAATCCTTTCAAGATGGGTACAGCGCGTCAGGCCGATACAAGCACCGAGGGCAGCAGCGTCGCCTGCTGGCGGCCTAACATTCCCGAAGACGGTCAGTATGCCGTCTATGTCGCTTACCAGACCGTGAAAAACAGCACCACGGCCGCCCGGTATGAAGTGCGCCATACCGGCGGTACCACCCGCTTCAGCGTAAACCAGCAGATGGGCGGCGGTACCTGGATTTACCTTGGCACCTTCGGGTTCCTGAAAGGATGGCACGACAACCAGGGTGTATTCCTTTCAAATATCGGTGACGGAACCGGTATCGTGACGGCCGATGCCGTAAAATTCGGCGGCGGTATGGGCAATATCGCCCGAAAGCCGGAGGAGGTGAAAGCCGGCGATTTCGCCGTGGAGCCGGAGGTATCCGGCTATCCCCGCTTTACCGAAGGATCCCGATACTGGCTTCAATGGGCCGGATTCAACGACACCATCTACTCACGGAACCGCGGCCTGACCGACTACAACGACGACTATATGTCACGCGGCCTGTGGGTGAACACCCTTTCCGACGGCTCCTACCTGAAGCCCGGCAAGAAAGGCTACAACATCCCGCTCGACCTTTCGTTCGCCTTCCACACCGATGCGGGAACCACGCTCAACGATTCGATCGTCGGTACGCTGGCCATCTATACCCGCCTGTCGAACGACGACGAGAAATACCCGAACGGCGAAGACCGCTCAATCGGACGCGACTACACAGACATCGTCCAGACCCAGATTGTAAATGACATCCGCGCCCTCTATGAACCTTGGTGGAGCCGCAGACAACTCTGGGACCGCTCCTATGCCGAAAGCCGCATGCCGGAAGTGCCGGGAATGCTGCTCGAACTGCTTTCACACCAGAACCTGGCCGATATGCGTTACGGTCTCGATCCAACATTCCGTTTCACCGTCTCCCGTGCCATTTACAAGGGGATGCTCAAGTTCCTAGCCTGGATCAATGACTTCGAGTATGTGGTGCAGCCCCTGCCCGTGGACGGCTTCGAAGCGCACCTGGAAGACGGAAACAGGGCTGTCCTGACCTGGACGCCCGTCAAGGACCCGCTCGAAAAGACAGCCGACGCGAGCGGATACATTCTCTATACCCGCCGGGATGACGCAGGCTTCGACAACGGCCGGGCGCTGGAGGAAGCCCGCGCAGAAATCGAAATCGAGCCGGGGCATATCTACAGTTTCAAGGTTACGGCCACAAATGCAGGCGGCGAGAGTTTCCCCAGTGAGATCCTCTCCGTGGGCCTTGTAGCCGGTGATGCGCCGACAGTTATGATTGTCAACAATTTCGACCGTCTCAGCGCGCCCGTAAGCTTTGCATCGGCCGACTCCGCATACGCAGGATTCCTGAACCGGCTCGACGCGGGAGTCCCCTACCTCTACGACATCTCCTACATCGGCGACCAGCACGAGTTCCGTCGCGCCATCCCCTGGATGGACGACGACAGCGCCGGTTTCGGAGCCTCCGACAGCGACTATGAAACGAAAGCCGTCGCCGGCAACAGTTTCGACTACCCGTCGGTCCACGGAAGGGCCTGGATGGAGGCCGGCCGCAGCTTCGTATCCGCCAGCCGCAGTGCCGTCGAAAGGCGCCGTATCGAACTTAACCGATATCCGGTCGTCGACCTGATCTGCGGCGAGCAGCTCACCACGCAGGTGGGCCGCCGCGGTGCAGGCGCCCTCCGTTACCACGTATTCCCCGAAGGAATCCGCCGGCAGATCGAAGATCTCACGCGTGTAGGCGGAAATATCCTCGTCTCAGGAGCCTATGTCGGCTCCGACCTGTGGGAACCCGTTTTCGATTTCGAAGTGGACTCCACGCTCAAAGCCGACTATTTCGAACCGGCCAAAAAGTTTGCGCAGGATGTGCTGCACTACCGGTGGATGACCAACTCCGCCGCCGTGAAAGGCGTGGTCAAAGGGGAACAGAATCCGCTCGGTCTCACCTGGAAGAGCAGCTATTTCTTCCATACGGAACCCAACGGAGACTGTTACGCCGTAGAGGCGCCCGACGGACTCAATCCTGTGGGAGAAGGGGCATATACCGTGTTCCGCTATGCAGAAAACAACATCTCGGCCGGTACAGCCTATGCAGGTCCGTACAAGACGGTGATCCTGGGCTTCCCGGTCGAGACGCTGGACTCGCAGGAGCAGATCGACTGCCTGATCGGCGAAGTCGCCCGCTTCTTCGGGCATTAGAAGTTTCCGAAATCCAACTCCGTAACGCCGGCGACCGACTCCAGTTTGAAGGAAAAGGCGCCGGCGGTTTTTATTTCTACGGTGTGGCTTCCGGCCGTGGTGTAGCTGTGCTTGAGGCCGCTGGAATAGGTTTCTTCCGCACCGTCACCCCAGTTGACCTGCCCGGCCATGCTGCTGCCCGTAAAAGAAGGAAGGACGAAATCGCCCAACGTGTGCTTGATCACAAGCACCTGGTCGAAGGACGGCAGCTGCGTGACAGTGATGCTGCGGGTAAGATCCCGGCAGGTAATCGTCACAGAACCTTTCCGGGAAGTGGAACGGTCATTAGCCTGTGCCGAGACAGTAATGCTGGCACTTCCTTTGTCCCCCGAAGCCGGTGATACCGACAGCCAGGGATCGGAAGCCGTGGCAGTCCAGGAGTAATTTGTCGTCACGCTGACGGACTTGGCACCTCCCTGGGAAGGGAATTCTACCTTCGTATTGTCGAAATCGACGGAAGGATCTTCGCGTTCGCAGGCCATCATCCCCAGCACGGCGGCAAGCGACAGGATCAGTATACGGATCTGTTTCATTTCATTCCCATTTTAAGCGTCAAAGTCAACTGTTCATCAAAGCGCTTGAAGGTCAAAGTATAGTTTCCCTTCTTCAAGTCGGTCGTCACGATTTTCATCGCGGTCATCTCGTAAGTCACGCAGTCTTTAATGGCTGCGCCGGAAGCATCTTTCAGGCTCCAGTCCACCAAATCCTTGGTTTCGATGATGATTTCCCCCGAAGTCTTGTTGAACTGGAAGGAAGTCACTTCGTCGAGTTTCGTCCCGTCGGTTACGGGAATTTCCGTGGAGAGGCCGGCTTTCGGATCGAAAATCGGTTTTTCCCACACGCCGTCAGGCCAGTCCTGTGCGCGATACACCAGGCAAAGTCTGTCGCCCGGCAAAGGATACGACTGCATAAAACAGCTGATGGAAGGATACCCCCGGCCACTGCCGGCGGAAAGCTCGTTGAAGGTATTCACATTGCTCACGAACTCTTTGATCTGCCCCTCCGCATCGCAAAGGACGATGGCATATTCACCGATGAAAGGGCGAAGGCTGCCGTTGTAAAGGAAGCCGGCCTTGATTTTGAAGGAAGTGTGGGGAACGATTGTCTCATCACACTCGATTCCGTTATAGACGGTTCCGCTGCTGCTGGAAGTACCGCCCTGGAAATAGAGATATTCCAGCGACTGTCCGCCGTCCCCTTCCTTGGGTTTGAGGCCGAAAATGGCGCCGTGACTGTAGAGATACTTCCTGCTCTCGGTCGGAGTAAAGGCGGAAAGGGCGTAATAACCGTTGCTTGATCCGCCCCATCCCCAGTTGACGCTGACATTTCCCTGTTCGTCGTATCCGTCGACAAGGAAGGCGTGGCCGCCGGTCTCCCGGCGGGCCGAATAAAGGATCGGACGTTCCTGAAGCTCAGCTTTGAGCATATCCAGCCACTGTTCGTCGCCGAACAAGTCACGCTTATAATGATAGGCACCGGGATCGAAGCCGAAATATTCGACGGCACAGCCGGCCATTTTCGGCGTACTGGCGCTCGTGGATTCATCGAATTTGGCCTGCACGGCGACACCGCAGTCATACACCAGACGGGCCACAGCCTCACCTTCCTCCTGCGTATAGCCATCACGGTAATCGAACTTGATCTTGTCCCACTCGTAAGGGTGTCCCAGGTCAAACCCTTCGATCGTACACTTCGAGCCGTTATCTAGGTCATAACTGTAACTTTCAAGTTTCCCCTCTCCCTTGGGCGGGAAACCGTAATAACGCATGATCATACCCATTGCCAGAGGCACGCAGCCGATAACGGCGTGAGCATCGCCGACCATCGGGGTCAGGCCGTTGAACGGGGCCGTCTGCTTCCAGACCGGCGTCACGTGTTTGACGGCCGGTTGAAAATCGCCACCCGCTTTGGTCCGGACAAACAGGGCGTCCCAGGATGCTTTCGCAGCCCGCTTGTCCACTGCACCCGCCCTGACAAAGGCGACCTGCTGTTCGAGTTCTTCCAGCCAATCAACGAGATTCTCCGGCATATCGGCGCCGGTCCCGAACGATTCGTCGAACGAATAAGCCAGCACAGGGCGACAGTCATCCTCGCCGGAAATGATGACAAAGCCACCGCCGGCACGATTGAAAATATGATACGCCGGACTGTCATCCCCCGCCTTGGTCAAAGGAGCCCGTGAGAGTTCCACTGCCTCGACCGGTGCCATCCGGCGGGCATAATTCCGGTCGTTCTGGAAAAATGCCTGCGCCGCTTCCCTTGCACGGTTCCTGTCGACCCGTTCCGCCCGGAGCGGAAGGCATGCAGCCAGCAACAGAACAATTAGTAATAATCTTTTCATTATTCTATCATTACATACTTCTTACAAAAATCTCAAGCACACGGCCCTTGAGTTCCCGCCACTTACCGGCGACCATCGAATAAAAACTGTCGGTCTGGTCGTTCAGCAACTTGGCCACGGCATCTTCCCGGCCTTCGGCCGGAAGAGCCATCACCTTCTCCTGCAAGGCCTTGTCCTGCTCGAACATCATCTCTTCGAACAAAGCGCGCTCCGGTTCCAGGAGTTTACGGGTCTTGTCCCAATAGATGGTGGCAATGCGGTTGGTCTCACGGAATGCCCATACGGCAGCTTCGGGGCGGTAGCTGTTCTGGCCGCAGTGTCCCAATTCCACAGGCAGCTTCGTAGCTCCGGAATAGATCGGGAAACGCGGGCTCTGCCCCGGATTGTCGAGCGAAAACCACAGCACGCCGCCCACTTCGTCGGGCAGCCAGTCGCGGCACTGGGCGATAAAGGAATAGGAGCACTGAATCACGGCAATGGTACGGCGGTTGGTGACGGTGCCGGGGGCGATCTGATTGAGCATCGCACGCATATCGGCCGACATCCAGTTGGAGACCGGCGTCACCTCTTCGTCATATTCGGTATAGGTCGAATTCGGATACGGCGGGCTGTTGGGATCCTTGATGCGGCGGTGTGCCTTGATTTTCAGGTTCTGTCCCATATCGAGATCCGTCCCTTCGTAGGTCTCTCGGTAGAAGGCAAGGACGCGCTCGGGCGTGACCGGAACTTCCGGTTTGACCGAGAACGGCAGTTCCTCATCGTCGAGCGAGAGGCCGAGCGAAGGAGCAAGGGTGCTGAGTACGAACCATTCGCGAACCGAGAACGGCTTGCGGTTGGCGTCGCCCACCACTTTCCAGAACTTCAGCGGGCCTTTGCCATCCCACAGACCCAGAGCCTTGGCCTTCTTCTTCAGGTCTTTGCAGTACATGAAATGGTCGGGATCGTTGAAATCGATGGCGCCGATGCGCGAGATGTTGGCGGAAATGCCCACGTGATCGTCGGGAATGCGCTGGGCCGCCCAGATGGCACCGGGTTCGCCCGGACCGGGACCGTTGATCTCAAACTGCCACACCTCATTGGGATCGGCAACGGTAAGGCACTCACCCCAATCGGCATAACCGTATTTCTCAGCCATCTCCCCCATCAGGCGGACGGCATCACGGGCATTGTCGCAGTACTCAAGTGCAAGACGGCACAGTTCTTCAATCCAGAACACGCCGTTCCGGTTGATCAGGTCGCGGTTGCCGTCGTACGTGGTCTCACCGATGGCCAGCTGCTTTTCATTCATACACGGATAGGCCGTGTTGACGAAACGGTAGGTCTGGGCCTTGGGCGGCACGATGCGGCCGGTCTCATAGACGCCGCGTGTATCCCAGGGCTCCTCCGTATGCAGGACGTTGAAGAAATAGGGCTCGGTCTCACCCGGCGCAAAGGTCTTGCGCGGCTCGATGGTCACGAAGGTCCGGTAATAGGAGTCACAGCAGTGGGCAGTCATCACCGACCCGTCGCTCGAGGCCTTCTTGCCGACCATAATGGAAGTGCAGGCATCGCCGGAAGGGACGGCGCAGAGCAGCAGGGCCGCTGCAGCGACGATACAGTTACTGAGCAGTTTCATTTTGCGGTAGTTTA
>JAEEGH010017176.1_pt1 | contig 15466 bp, 13 predicted proteins | sample 9134181 | NCBI WGS metagenome assembly JAEEGH01 (sample SAMN16246544, study PRJNA631951) | gut metagenome | biome: gut microbiome; feature: rumen; material: DP-attached | host: Bos | place: Iran: Karaj | collected 2018-10 | reverse complement strand
CTTTATTTCCGCAGCCATCTTTAGCAGCTCTTCAATAACCTCTTCATTGGTGAGCATTCCTTTCAGATAGTTTGAGAGAGCCATATTCAGCAAATCGGAGAACTTTTTGCTCTGCACAACATTAGTATGTTGGAACTGGTGGATTCTCTCTTTGAGCAACCGCTCCAGCAGTTTCACAGCCAGGTTCTTTTCCTTCATCTTACGGATTTCCTTTTGGAAGGCTTCATCAAACAGCGAGAAATCATGTTTCTTACCTCCTTTGATAGAGAGGATGTCAATGACTCCATGACTTTGGATACTCTGCTCCAACAAACGGCTGATGCGCTCATTGATGTCCTTCTTTGTCAATGGTCCTTTCTGAGCCAGACGTGACAGCAACACTCGTACAGCATCCATGAAAGCTACCTCCTGTTTTTCTTGCTGTGTAATCAGTGAACGGCACAAAGTCATAGCATTATGCAGCAACTGACTCTCCTTCATGAAATCCTTCATGCTGTCTGCCTTGTCTGGAGCCAGCATAAAGTTTACTCCATTCTTAATAATCTGGGCACGCTCTGGGTCTGATCCTTCAAAGAATCCGCTATAGTCAAATCCATGCATCAGGTCTCGGCAGATTTCCAATTTCTCTTGGAATTTAAGTCGTGCCGTTTTGTTGATGTCTGGGTCGCCAAACTGCTGACGGTCGCGCTGGGTGTAGTCCTGCATGGCCTGTTTCAATGCGCCAGCAATGCCCACATAGTCAACAATCAAACCGCCTTCCTTTTCTGGGAACACACGATTGACACGGGCGATAGCCTGCATTAGGTTATGCCCCTTCATCGGCTTATAGACATACATGGTTGCCAACGACGGCACATCAAAGCCAGTCAGCCACATGTCCACCACAATGGCAATCTTCATGGGCGAATTATCCTCTTTGAACAGGGCAGCATACTCCTTGTTCATCTTGGGCTGAATCACGTCGTGCCACTCTTCCTTGTCGGTATTAGCCGCACTGGCCACCACGTGCATCATGTCCTTCCACTCAGGCCGCAGTTCCAGCATCTTGCGGTATATCTTCACGGCTGCATCCTTGTTGTAGGCCACAATCATAGCCTTGCCGGTCAGTTCCTGTTGACGGTTCTTTTCATAGTGGTCTATAATGTCACGACACAGACTGTCAATCGTATCGGGATGGCAGAGTATCTGCTTGATGCCGCTGTGATCCTGGCGAGCCTTGTTGATTTGTTCCTCTGTAGCACCTTCCTCTGCCAAACGGTCGAACTCGTCATCGAGTTTCTTCAGTACCTCTTCGTTTAGGTTCAAATTTACGACGCGACTCTCATAATAAACAGGACGTGTGGCTCCATCCTCCACGGCCTGAGTCATGTCGTACACGTCGATATAGTCACCAAATACCTCCTTGGTGTCTCGGTCTGCCTCACTGATGGGCGTTCCTGTGAATCCGATGAACGAGGCATGGGGCAAGGCCTCACGCATCAGCAGCGAAAAGCCTTTCTTCATCTTTTCAGCTTTTACATCCCAATGTTCGTCACCATATTGCGACCTATGGGCTTCATCGGTAATGACTATGATATTCTCGCGCGCTGAGAGCAGCCCCGTTCCTTCCTCAAACTTCTGTATGGTTGTAAAGATGATGCCACCTGTCTGCAAATCCTTTAGCTTTCGCACAAGGTCTTCGCGTCCTCCTGTCTTGGTCAGCTTGCCTTTCTCGTTCAAGTCGAAGCCCACGCGCTGCGGTTCCTGACGCAAGAACTTCTGGCAACCTGCAAACTGCTCATACAGTTGCTGGTCGAGGTCGTTACGGTCGGTCACCACCACGATGGTGCAATTGGGATATAGCTGAACGAGCCTATGTACATAGAACACCATCGATAGGCTCTTGCCGCTTCCTTGCGTATGCCAGAACACGCCAATCTTGCCATCGCCACCGATGGCCTTTCCTGTCTTCACCAGCGCCTTGTTCACGGCGAAATACTGATGATAGGCAGCCATAATTTTTGCAGTGCGCCCGTCTTTATGGTCAAAGCACAGGAAGTTCTGCAGAATGTCGATGAACCTTTCCCTGCGAAAGATACCCTCAAAGAATGTCTCGTAGTCAATGACCTCTACGGTCTCAGTCTTTCCGTCTCGGCTTTTCCATTCCATATACCGATTGGCCTTGGCCGTCAGCGTTCCGGCCTTGGTGGTCAGCATGTCGCTGGTCACGCTGAAGGCGTTATAGACAAACAGCGATGGGCACTTCTGCTGATACTGCTTGATTTGCAGATATGCATCCTCTTCCTCCACATTGTCGTTAGCAGGCGACTTCAGTTCTATCACCACCAGGGGTAGACCATTCACGAAGACCACCATGTCGCAACGAATCTTCTCCTTCTCCACCACGCGCCACTGGTTGCACACCTTGAACTGGTTCTGCAGCGGATGCTCGAAGTCTATCAGTCGGACAAGAGCCGTCTTCTGGCGACCCTGCTCCGCGTATTTCACCTCCACACCGTTCTGCAGGAAGTCCATCATCTGCTCGTTCCTCTGCTCCAGCGTACCCTCATTCACGTGGGTCACTATCCGGTAGGCTTCTGTCATCACCTCGTCGCTCGCCTTCGGGTTCTGCTTGCGCAGTGCCTTTTGCAAGTCGGCCACGTACCACGGCTCGCGGAAATCGCGCTCCACGTCGTAGCCGCACTCATACTGGTAGCCCATCCGCTGAAACAGGTCTATCAGCGTCTGCTCGTAGCTGTCTTCTGTGAACTGGTTTATACTCATACAACGTACTTTTATTTCTTATATTTCTTCTTCCAGTCGATAACCCTATTCTTGAGGATTTCCTCATCCCAAGAAATAAAGTATTGAGCTCGTACAGATTTGAATTCATAATCTATATAGTAAATCACTTTGCCGCATTTAAGATGAAGTGATCTTCTAAGTTCCAATATATTATCAAAATGATAGAAATGGTCTGTACAAGCATAGTACAGGAAAATAGGTTTCTCTGTATCAACACCAAGCCTAGAGAATTCTTTCTTCCATGATCTTGTTTTTGCGATATAGGTATGCTCTCTATCTATCAATTCTTCTTTGCTAATATCCTGAAAAACGACATTCCAGTCTATCACTCTCTTTTTATACATCTCTTCAACCTTATCATTAGGAATTCGGACAGTCAAAATATCTTTTTGATTTTTAAGATATCTGGTTTTTGTTTTATCTATTCCTTTTTGCTTTTCGCTTACCTCATGAGGTTTCCCATCAATCTCGATGTCAATATTATAATATGGAATATAAAAGTCCATAAAATAGCATCTGTGTTTGTCTTCTGTAATTGTAAATCTTTTACTTTCACGAATATAAAAGACTTCAAACTCGTCTAAAAGCTCTTTGAACATCTCTTCAAAGGGCTTATCCTTGGCCAAGTTTTCGTTTCTATAGCCATCCATTCTACTTTGGTATTCAGAGTTTGTTTCCATAATGTATGACTTTATACTCTTTATAGATCATCTATAGTTAACTCCCCAGACATTAAGCGCGGCAACAGAGCGTCGCGGAGACTGGCGAGACGGCGGGATTCTTCGATGTTTCTGTAAAGTTGGTATGCTATCGGCTCTATTATTGCATTAAAACGTATCAGGGCGTTTTCGTCTGGCAACATTATTGGTAAAGACTTAACCCTTTCTTTAGGAAGTTCCGTCTGGCCAGTACTACCAACAGCCATGTTCTCTATCTCCGGTTGTCTGCTCAGCAGGTTCCGCCCAACATAATGACGTACTAATGCGGATTTCGGACGGATAACCGTGATATGGGAATCGATAGCAACATTATCCATGTCGAAATATACAATGCCAACACGTCCAAGAGACCCTATACCTGTAGAATTAATTAGTGTGTCCCATTGCTGTACCCATTTCTCCGTCCTTTGTTTTGGTTTGTGTCTTCTCGCATTGTCAAGAGTCACGATATTGTTGCGTACACAAGTCTGGCCAAGGATTAGTTCGTCTGAACTCTCGTCATATTTGGGTGTTAAACCTCTTGATATAAAAGAGCATAACTCATCCAAAACAGCAGCACGCCATCCATTAGGGATCATCCCCAGTTCAGACTCTGTTAAAGGCTGGTCGCGGAACGGATCAAAGTCCACAAACCACGATTTGAACAATGCCTGTGCCTGTTGCTCTAAATTGTCATTTATCTGCTTGTTCACCTCAATTTTATCATCAAGGGATTTAAGGATTTCGACAATTTTGTCTTGTATATCCCTTGGTGGCAAAGTTATTGGCATATTGCCATAAGTTTTCGCATTGATATTCCCACGTGTGCTACCAGTTCCGAAAGATTGCACCCAGTCATAATAAGGTTTTGAATGAGTATAGTACTTCAAGATGCGAGGATTTACCTTCGCGCTATCTAAAGTGAACTTAATGAGGAACCCTGCATATACAAGTTCGCCATCTGAACCATCATAGAAATAAGAACGTCCTGTGCTATTGCCAGTTCTTGCAAATACAATATCGTTGGGCTTTAACAGATACTTTTCTGCGTCATCTTCATCCACAGACATCAAACCAGACTTGTTTAATGAGCCATCATCATTAATGTCCGTTATCCTCAGATATGTATGCAAAGAGGCTTCGAAGGGTACAGCGGATGCTGCAATCCCATAGCTACCTTTGCCGCTGGTTAATTCTTCTAAGGTGTATGTTCTATACTCTTCCATAAATGAGAATTTACTTGTTCGTTTTAACCTTGACTCTATCAGCAAAGCCCATGTTGCAGGGCAATTAGCTAATGAACCGTCGATGCGAAAGTTTTACGTTGTTCTGATTGACCATTGCGTAGTGCATGGTCGTATCTATCTTCACATGCCCTAAGAGTTTCTGCACTTGCTCCACGGGCATTCCCTTGTCGATGGCCATAGTAGCCAGTGTGCGACGGAACTTGTGCGGATGTACTCGCGGAATGTTGGCCTCTCTGCCGATCTTACGCAGTCGCACCTCTACACCAGAGATTTGCAGGCGCTCATGGGGATTGGCAAGTGAGACAAACAGAGCCTCGTTCTGATCGCTCCGCTCATTGAGGTATTCCTGCAAGTGAATCTTCGTGCGGGCGTTGAAATAGACGATGCGTTGTTTGTTGCCCTTTCCAAAGACGATGCACTCGCGTTCGTTGAAGTTGACATCCTCGCGGTTGAGTTTCACCAGTTCGCCCACACGCATTCCCGTTGATGCTAAGAGGTCAATCATAGCCAGGTCACGGGGATGGGAGCAAGTGTCACGTAGATTCTCTAACGATTCGTCTGTCAGCACCTCGCGAACCTGTGTACCAGTCTTCACCTTGTGGATGCGACGAACGGGATTCTTCAGGATGTAGTCCTCTTCCTCTAACCAGGAGAAGAACGACGAGAAAATGCGGCGCACGTTGTCAACCGTCACCTTGCTAACATTCCGTTTTTGCTGGAACACGGCCAGATAAGCCCGCACGTCTTCCGTCGTAAGGTCAGTGAATCGCTTGGGCAGAGTTTCAGAAAGCTGTTTGATGGTGTTGCTGTAATAGCGGATAGTGGGTTGGCTGCAGCCCTCCACCTGTTTGGCAGAGATGAACAGTTTCAGCAGCGTCTCGTTCGACGACTCCATAAGGGGAGCAGCGCTTTCGCCCTCCATAATGGTGTACTTGCTGATGGTTTTCAGCAGCACTCCGTTTAACTTTGCTATCTGTTCAACACTCAAAATGTCAGCCATTGCATTGCTGATTTCTAAAATTAATTTTTCTTTCATTGTTCTCCGATATTATGTTGTGTTCGATAATAACGAAGAATATTAGTAGGCTATACGGTGAATCCTATGCTTCCCAACTGTTTGCGAATTTCATCCTCCAACCTGTGGCTCTGCTCAAAGAGTTTGCTCAGTTCTGATGTCAGTCGCTTCATCTTGTCCTCAAAAGGTTCACCATCATCTTCCTGTTCGGCAATACCCACATATCGACCAGGCGTGAGGATGTAGTCCTGAGCCTTGATGTCTTCCAAGGTCTTGACGGAACAGAAGCCCTTCTCATCTTCGAGCGTCCCTTGGCGGTAGTTGTCAAAGGCCTGGGCTATCCGTCCTATGTCCTCTTGCTGCAACTCACGCACAGCACGGGTCACCATCGTTCCCATCTGACGGGCATCGATGAAGAGCGTTTTTCCTGGCTGCTGTTTGTTGCGCGAGATAAACCATAGGGAAACAGGGATACCCGTGGAGTAAAAGAGCTGAGATGGCAAGGCGATGATACCTTCTACCAAGTCTGCTTCTACAATACGCTGACGGATGTCTCCCTCACTACCTGTCTGTGAAGACAAAGCACCATTGGCCAGTACCAAACCAATACGACCTGTAGGCGAGAGGTGGTAAATCATGTGCTGCATCCAAGCGAAATTCGCATTTCCGGCAGGAGGCAGTCCGAACTTCCAGCGTGGGTCTTTCTCTAACTTGTCGGCTCCCCAATCGCTGAGATTGAACGGAGGATTAGCCATAATGAAGTCTGCTTTCAATGTGGGATGTTGGTCGTTGAAGAACGTGTCGGCATACGACTGTCCAAGGTTCGCCTCCAGTCCACGGATGGCCACGTTCATGTGTGCCATTTTCCATGTAGAGGGGTTGGCCTCTTGACCATACACACTAATTCCTGATAGTTCCTTCTGATGGTTCTTGATGAACTTGGCACTCTGCACAAACATACCACCCGAGCCACAGCAGGGGTCATAGACACGCCCCTGATACGGCTGCAACACTTCAACTATAGTACGGACTATACAGCTTGGCGTATAGAACTCGCCAGCATTCTTACCCTCCATCGAGGCGAACTTCTGTAGGCAGTACTCATAGACACGTCCCAACAGGTCACGTTCATCGCCAGAGGCATACATCTCAATGTTCGAGAAGAGATCGACTACGTCGCCTAAACGACGTTTATCCAGTTCAGGACGCGCATAATTGCCGGGCAAGACACCCTTCAGTTTGGGATTCTCGCGCTCTATCGCCTGCAATGCATCGTCTATAATTCGACCAATTTCAGGAGTATGAGCTGACATACTGATAATATTCCAACGTGCCTCTTGTGGCACGAAGAACACACCGTCAGCCTCGTACTCGTCTTTGTCCTCCACATCAGCATATTCGTCTTCAGACAGCTCCTTGAACTTCACTTCAAACTTGTCGCTGATATATTTCAGGAATATCAGACCGAGCACAACACCCTCATACTCTGAAGCATTCAGGTTGCCACGAAGTTTGTCGGCAGCACGCCATATCACCTCTTCAAATCCTATTGAGGTTGTATTTTCGTTTTTCTTCTTTGCCATAATTATTCAATTTGTGAACTTTTAAGCCTAAATGCCTTAGGATCTAATTCCATTTGATAGATTTTTATATTGGGATTACACTTTCTGGCAGTTTCTATTATTTCTGTTCTTTTTAAAAGATTTATATTTATACCAAAATAAAGAGAATCGAAACATTCTGCACCAATATGCGGATATGCCCTTACTTCTTCCCATGGGATAATTGCTTCTCTATCAGGTTCTCTGGGTGAACGCATAGGAACAAATGCAGGCGATGGACTTATTAACAACAAACGAACTTCTTTTTCATGCGCCCAGTCCTTCGCTTTTGTGGAAAATTGATAGCGATAATAGTCTATTCGTTCATTAAAGAAATCGGGCTTCTCTATAATATCTTTATATTGTACCTCCATTTCTAACGCACCCTGAAAAACACTGCACTGAATTTTGGATAAATAGTTGTGAGTATTATCCATATTCAAACCGATACAAACACCTTCATGATTACCATAATATGCCCACATCAACAAAGAATCTTTTACCTGAGAAAGACTACAAATCCAGGCATTATTACGCTTTCCAACACATTTACCCGCTTGTAACAATGCAATTACTTTAGCATTCCCTCCAAACTTATCTTTTGGGACATTAGAAAAGTTAATAAGAGCGGGATGGCAATCGAAAGGGTCATTAAGTCGAGTAGCATTGGTGAACTGAAGATTGCTGTTCTTCAGCATCATCAGCCCTCCTTTTGCATCAAGGTATTTATATAGTTTATTTATTCCCATCTCAACTTTTATCCAATTCTTCATACCTGACGAGGTCTTTTAAATCCACATCAAGTAATCTTGTTATCTTCATTAGCATTTCTAATGGGGGCTGTGACGAGTTGGTACACCACTTCGACACGGTTGTTGGCGAACAGCCCAACTCTTTGGAAAGCCAAAGATTGGACTTCTTCTTTTCCACCAGTATCACTTTTAAGCGATTGAGATCTTTGTTAGCAGCCATATCTTCTATTATATAAACGCTACAAAGATACGAACTTTATTCTAAAAGAACAGCCTAAAGGCTAAATATTTTGAGAAATTTAATGAAAAGCGTTCATTTTATCGATGTAAACAGGCCAAAATTATGAAACCTCGCTATCTTCTCAGACAACGAGACTCATTTGAGGTTCCAAATAGTCGGCCCAAACTTTATGTAATCAACCTCGGCGGGATACGCCTACTTTTATAACGGTTGAGAGCTGTTTTTATTGCAAAAATGAGGGCTGGCAACTCGTAGTTGTCAGTCCACAATAGAGATGAATTGCTTACTACCAGATTTGTTGGCTTCCAGCCGACTGATGTCGCGACTCGACCAAACAAGCAAGCTTGATGGTTCTCACTGCTTCATCAGTTCTGGTCGGTGTAGTCCCACTCATCAGGCTCGGTGAGGATCTCTAGCACAGTGCCCTTGGTTGGCATCTGGAACGAACCAGTGTAGGTTCCGTCGTTCTCAGTCAGCATGATGCGGTTGCCGTTGACCTTGGCAATTGGCTCCTTGCCCTCAACAGGCACAACGCTGATGTTCACGTTAGAGCCGGAATGTACGTTGTCGTTGCTGTTAATTTCCTGCTCGCTGTCATCGGTCACGTTTGACGTACCGTTGCCGTACTTGTAGATGACCAGTCTGTAGTCACCCTCGGTACCGCTCTCCGAACCACTGTTGCCGCTGGTGTTGCCACCCGTCGAACCGCCAGAGTTGGTGCCTGAACCGCTATTGCTACCTGAGTTAGAAGAACCACCGTTGGTGCTACCACCATTCTGAGTGCCACTGCCGTTGTTCTGAGAACCGCCAGTGTTACTACCGCTCTGCGAAGAGCCGCTGCCACTGGTTCCACCGTTCTGAGAAGTACCACCTTCCTCGCCAGTGCCCTCGTCTTCGGACTGCACAATGCCCCATGCGGAGAGGGGAGTACGCAGAGTGTACGACTTCTCCTTGCCGCCGATGACCTTCTTGATGGTCTCAACAAGGTAGGCGAACTGCAATGAGCACTGGTCCTTGAACTTCTTCGAAGTGATCTCCTCACCCTGGGCATTCTCAGGGATAAAGACGAAGTTCACACCAGCCACCATGTTGTTGACACCCTTCTGAAGGGCTTCCTCGATAGAGGCTGCACCACCTGTGACGGAGGTGACAGTTGGACGGAATGTGCCAAGGCCATCGAGCTTGACAGGCTGGCCCTGTGACATGTACTCCTTTAAGCACTTCACGATACCAGCCAAAACCATCTGCATCAGCTCGTAGCTCACCAGCGTACCACCGTGGTCACTGACGTGCTTGGCGAAGCCCTTGGTTGAGAGCGTTTCCTTACTTTCGGCCTCTGGGTAATAGCGACCGAACATGTCTGAATCTGGAACTGTGTTCTTACGCAGATTCACCATGAAAGCAATGTTTTCTTTTGCCATGATAAAAACCTTTTAATTGTTAAACCTGAAAAAATCTTTTTACCTTTACTAAGGTGTTACAAAGGTACGATTTTTTCGGCAAAGGTGCAAGATTTTGTTCCGTCTCAATCCCCTTATATCCACTTACTGTAACTTATTGATACTAAGCGCAATTTTTCTAATTAAACATTTGGTAGTTTCAGTAATTTTTAGTAATTTTGCACTATGGAAAAGGTTATTAAAACATACGGTAGAATGGAGCTGGCGCAGTTGTATTTCCCGGCCATTGCACCCCGCTCTGCCTGGAGGAGAATGAAGGATTTACTTCGTGAGAGTTCCACCACGGCAGAGCTTGCAGAACAGAGTCGTCGGGTCTTCATGCCCGCCGAGGTGTCGCTCATCTTTGAAACTTTCGGAACACCTTGACAAGGTGATAGGCGGTCCACCTTGCCAAGGCTCCTCTATGGAGTCCGCCCAAGGGTTTCGGGTAGTCCGCCCCGGCCTCCCTACCCTTCCGCCCAAGCCGGACTCCCAAAGAGACCGAAAGAAAAATAAAAGCAAAAATCAGATTATTTTACATATCGACTGTTTTTTTACCCCTGCGCCATATCCAGCTGATATTGCGCAATTAAGGAGGGTTTCAATAACCATAAAAAGGTTAATGTGACTATCTACTATCTAACTTTCCTACTTTTACATCACGAAACACATTTAATCCGAAAAAAAGATGTATCTTTGCACCGCACATATTAAGTGCAAAAATAAGGAGTTTTATGAAAGCAATATATTTCGATGAACTGAGGACAAGGATTCGTGACATACGTTCAAGTGAGCGTAGTGCATTGGCAAAGATAGCTGATGTTATGGCTGAATCGATGGATTATGATAAAACCAAGATGCAAGCGTTGTTGCACTCAATACATGACATGTTCTCCTTGGGAAAGAATCTGGAGCGTTTTACCAATTACCTTCTACTAAAGATGGAAGCAAAAGCTAACAGAAATGCAGCATGGGTGATGGGTGACATTGAGAATTTAGCAAGAAAGTTCGTCATTAATATCGTGTACTATGCGAACATTGACAATTCCTGCATTTATCGGTATCCTTGTTTCAACGGGAAATGGGTTCAACTGCATGAGGGTGATAAGGAAGAAACAGTCATCTTACCAGAGGACTTAAAGTCTTACCATCATAATTATGCAGTGCTGAGAGTTATAAACATGAATCTTTTGATAGAGTCGTGCAGCGATATCAAGCAAGCTGGCCGAGCAAGACCCTACGACATACTTGCCCAGCTCGACCATCAGATTGTGGATGGTATGCTTGGCGGTTATTTCCCTGCTCATCCCGTTATCCTCGTTGATAACATCGAAAAGGGATTTGGATTTGAATTCTCTCATTTTGAGGTTGATTTACAAGAGCCTGACCCTGACTTTCGCACGCTTTATGTTGTCTATCGATATTCCTCAATCCACGTATGAGTAGGAAGGATTCAAAAAACAGCCATTACCTCGTTTTGCGCGACATTTCTCCAGAGGAATTCAGTAAATTAGCGATGGAAAGCTATCGTCAAATTTTCGGAGAAGTTTTTACCTCTGATGAGTGGAGGATTGACCAATTGGCAGAAGGCAACCATTGTCCTCCTCAAAAAGAAGCTAATGAGAAATATAGCGATTATTACGAGCGACTTAAGAAACTTTGGGGTAAGACAGGACAGGTTGAGGAAACCCATAGACGCTGGAAAGCCAAACATCGCAACGGTGTATTAGAGAGAGATTACAAGCAGAGAATACATCAACAACTAAAGGAACTGATGAATTCCCATTTCCTACACAAGGACTATATCGATACAGGCATACCGACAGAAGACTGCGAACAGGCTTGCAAGGATTTGAAGTCGGAGGAATTAGACAGTCTGCTTGAAGAGGTGGAAGGTGCTGACTGGAAATATGCTCTTATTTCGAGACATCTGAGAAAGCCAAATGAAAAGCATTTGTTGTGTGATGCCGAAAACGTCGGCTTTTATATCAATGACATGCGCGTGAAACTGAATTGGGATGATGTAGAAGCATTCTTCCGATTCGATACTTTTATGAACCTGGTTTATGTTGACATGGGAGTTATCAGCGATGATGAAGAAGAGCATCATTCAGATGGCCCTTCAGATGAGGAGAGTGAAGTTAATGAATTCGTAAGTAAGTTATGTAAACTGGCAGACGATGTTTATCGGGAATGGAACGATAAAGAAGTTCAACTTGGTGGACGACAAGGGATGGTAAAGGTTACCATTAAACTTGATGAACTTAAAAACCATATAGAGCAGGAAAAGACAAACAACTTTGATGACTTGGCTCAGTATTGTTATCCTCCAACATCAAAGACGAAGGTTGGCTTCTGTAAGTATGTTGCTCAACTACACAAAAGTGGTTATTTCGGCAAACTACCGAAGAACAAACTTGCCGAGAAGGTCGCTCTTATTGTTGGTTTAACAACAGGAACCGTTCAAGGTTATTTGGTGTAGTTTTCTGCTATTTCAAGTCAACAGCTTCTCTAACTAAAGGGAAGCTTTTTTTGTATCTTCTGCTTTGGATTATTGGAGTTGTTTTGGATTAGATGTTTTGAAAAGATTGAATTAGGAAAAATAATCCAAAAGAAAAATGTAACATACTGAGAAACAGTTATTTAATTATTAGTTAATTATGCCTAAAAAACAATTGGACTATAAGATGTTATGCAGTATTTTGCACCAAAGTTTTAATTTGTAAAAGAATATGGATAAAGATTTTGGTGAAGCGATGACTTTAGCATCGGAACAGGCCGAGGCCAAGAGTTGCTGGCGGCGGTACAGACACGACCCCACCAACCGAGATGTCACACAACCCAACTGGGCGGTCAGCATAGACGGGAAAAACTTGTTCCCAGAGAAAGAAATGATAGGTGTGTCTGGAAGGGCTGGAAAGGGAAAGTCACAATTCTCTATTCAGCTCTTCGGCTCGCTAGCCTTCAATATCCCCCTGCTCGGCATCACACCGCTGCGAAAACCGCGACAGACTTTGTTCGTCGATGGTGAACAGAGCGAGTTCGACACAGCCTTCAGACTGAACGCCATGTTCAGGACATTGGGTATGCCGGAGTTCAGTGAATTTCCAGAAAATGTAGAATACTTACGACTGCGAAGCGAACCTGACAACGCGAAGAAGAAGGAAATCACTATGGAGGCCATCAACGACCTCAAGCCTGATTTGATCTTCATTGACCCGCTGACGGACTTGATATATGACATTGAGGACAAGAACGAGGGTGTGCAATTGGTTAATGTATTACTCTCGAAAATAGACGAGCTGAATGCCAATCTCTTTGCCGTGGTGCATCAGAACGAGGGTGGAGACAGTCTGAAGCTGCGCGAGAACGTGGGCAGTGAACTTATGCGAAAGTGCCGACAGCTTATTTCTGTCGATGCGAAGAATGGCGGGTTTGAGGCAACTGCAACCAAGGGAATTCCGTTCTCATACCAGTGGCGGCTTACTCCATCTGGTTCTTTCACTAACGACATGAGCATTGCCGAACAGTTCATCGAAAATGAAAAGCAGCAGAAAGCTCAGGTCTTTACCAAGGTCATTGAATCGAGGAAAGGCAGCAAATTTGACAGCAAGAAGCAACTCGCAGGCTATATTGGAATACAGATTAACTCAATTGATGAATCCAAAAACAAGGCATATCTTGAAAGAGCAGAAGCATTGGGAGTAGTCAGTCTTTCACACGATGGTCACAAATATCTGCTTCGGGTAATCGAAAATAATGGCGGAGAGGGTAATACCGCTAACGAGCGGGGGTAATGGGTATCCCCCTATTGGGGGATATACCCTCTTACCCGCGCTTCTACCCGTTGCGAAATCACGAAATACTCAGGGTAAACAATAAAACAGATAATGATTATGGCACATTATACTTACGACCAAAACGGAAGGGCATACCAACTGAAGGGAGGCAAGCACTCCTGCCCTTCCTGCGGGCAGCGCACACTTCAGCTTTACATCGCCGTGGACAATGGCAACCCTATCAACGACCAGGTTGGCAAGTGCGACCGCCACAACAATTGCGGTTACAACTACAAGCCCCGAACTTACTACACCGACCACCCGTCGGAGCTGCCACCCGACAAGGACGGAAAGCGAAGATATATGCCGGAGCCGAAGCAAACGGTGATACCCATCGACAAAAGTTATGTTGAACGGACGCTCATTCCCACGGCCACAGAGGGTATGACCGTGTTTACAGACTATCTGCTTCGGCTATTCCCTACCGACAGAGTGAAACAAGCGATAGACACCTTCTATCTGGGACGCACAAAGTCAAAAGCCGTCATCTTCTGGCAGATTGATGAGAAGGGAATAGTCCGGGAGGGCAAGGTTATGAAGTACCAGCCAACGGGAAACCGCGACAAGGCTTCATGGGTTGTCGGAGAATCTTTTTGGATTTTCTCTACCCTCCAATCAAAGGGTGAACTCCCAGCGAAAGATGGGGAGAATGAGATCAAATCTGCCAAGTGCATCTTTGGACAGCACCAGCTTCGCAACGCCGGACGTGATACTCGTGTGTTTATCGTGGAAGGCGAGAAGAACGCCGTGATAGGTTCGTTGATGATGCCCAGCGGCCTTTGGCTGGCAGTCGGAAGCTCGGAGGAAATAGGTAAAGTGTGGAGAGTGAAGAGCATCCTCTCTCAATGCCGTTCGGTGGTGTTCGTACCCGATGTCGACGCCATCAAAGACTGGCGTGAGCAGGTTGAGCGCTTCGGTCTGCCCAATGCCGCCGTGAGCGACTTCTGTGCAGGTCACGCCGGAGGCTACGACCTGGCCGACTATGCCTATTATCGCTGCTGGGAGCAACCCAATGCATACAAAGCCCCGCAGCAAGAGAACGGTAGTACTGAGGTTGCGGCAACAGGACCCGCAACATCCGACGTGGTTCATGCCGACGACCTAAAGACGTTGCAAGTGATGATAGACGAGAACCCGGCCATTCGGCAACTGGTGGATAAGTTCGGGCTGGAGATTGCAGCGGGAAATCAATAGTTTTTGCCTATTATGGTGCTCTATTCTCATTTTTTTCGAACAAAATATAACCCCACCCTTGCCAAGAGCAGACGGCAAGGGTGGAGGTCAGATTTTGAACGGGACTTCAGCCGATGATGGCCAGATGGTTGTCGGCTATATCGTACTTGATGGGACGAGCGATGCTGATGGCCTTACCATCATAAACGGCTGTGACATCAATGCCACGTCGTTGTAACTCGTCGATTAGAGCCTGGTCGTGATAGGCACGCATACCAGACCAGCCTGTATTGCCGACCTGATGATTGAATATTGTTACTAACTCGGGAATCTGCATGTCTGCGAACTGCAGGGCATACTTGGTGTAATAAATGTGCTGTTGCATAATTGGAATTTTTTGAAGTTAATACTACCGCATCGTACTGACCACCGTGGCTTCCATTGCTCGGTTGGCGAGTTACCCTTTCGGGCACTGCTCTTGATGCTTGGGTGCAAAGATACGTGAAAAGAATGAAACGACCAAAGAATAATGCAGAAACCTTCATGGGGAGAACATCCAAAGTGCAATTCAAAGTGCAAAATTTGCACTTTGGGGAATTTTCTGGCTTCTGTGATGTAACAATTCACTTTTTTGCCTACTATTATAAAATAAATGTGTAACTTTGCAATGAAAAATG
>JAEEGH010017174.1_pt1 | contig 15467 bp, 11 predicted proteins | sample 9134181 | NCBI WGS metagenome assembly JAEEGH01 (sample SAMN16246544, study PRJNA631951) | gut metagenome | biome: gut microbiome; feature: rumen; material: DP-attached | host: Bos | place: Iran: Karaj | collected 2018-10 | reverse complement strand
AGTTGTTTTCATGACTGGGAGCTATTTTTTTTGATAAATTCGTTGATTTTCAAAACTCGACATTCGGGCTATATACTGGGAATGTCTGGCTGTATAAACTGAATATTTTCAGAATGGCAGGCCTGTTTATAAATATTGAATTAAATGAACTTAAATAGTATATTTTTACCATCGCACTTGTATAAAAATCCTTATGGAGGAATATTATGATTAAAACTGTAAAAGACGTTGACCTTAAGGGTAAGCGTATTATTATGCGCGTAGACTTCAACGTTCCAATGAAGGAAGGTGTTGTTCAGGACGACACACGTATTATGGCTGCTCTGCCAACAATCAAGTACATTCTTGAACAGAACCCACGTTCTCTGGTTTTGATGAGCCACCTGGGTGATCCAAACAAAGATGTTAAGAAGGCTAAGGAAAAGGCTGAAAAGGCTGGTAAGACATGGACAGATGCTGATTCTGAAAAGTTCATTAACGGCAAGAACCGCATGGCTCCAGTTGTAAAATACTTCTCTGAAAAACTTGGTAAGGATGTAACATTCCTTCCTGATGCACTTGGACAGAAGGCTGCAATCGATGCTCTTCCAGAAGGTGCAGTTGCAATGCTTGAAAATGTTCGCTTCCACAAGGAAGAAACATCTAAAGATCCTGCTGAACGTGATGTTATGGCCAAGGAACTTGCAACATACGGTGATATTTTCGTAAACGATGCTTTTGGTACAGCACACCGTGACCAGGCTTCAACAGCTTCAATTGCTAAGTTTATGGGCGTTGAATCAGTTGGCGGCTTCCTTATGGAAAAAGAAGTTAAGTACATTCAGCCAATGGTTGAAAATCCTCCAAAGCCACAGGTTGCAATTATTGGTGGTGCAAAGGTTTCTTCAAAGATTGCAGTTCTTGAATCACTCCTGAAGAATGCTTCTGCTCTTGTAATCGGCGGTGGTATGGCATACACATTCCTTAAGGCACAGGGCCACAAGGTTGGTATTTCTCTGGTTGAAGATGATTTTATTGATACAGCAAAAAAGCTTCTTGCAGATGCTGAAGCAAAGGGCGTAAAGATTGTTCTTCCAGTTGATCATGTTGCTGCTGACAAGTTTGATGCAAATGCAACTCCTGTTGCAGTAGACGGTGTTGATATTCCTGATGGACTTATGGCTATGGACGTTGGTCCTAAGACAATCGAAGCATATAAGGAAGTTCTTTCTACAGCTAAGTCTGTTGTATGGAACGGACCAGTTGGTGTATTCGAATTCGATGCTTTCGCAAAGGGTACAGCTACTGTTGCTCAGCTGGTTGCTGATGCTACAGGTCGTGGTGCAATGACAGTAGTTGGCGGTGGTGACTCAGTTGCTGCTGTTAACAAGTTCCATCTTGCAGACAAGATGAGCCACGTTTCTACTGGTGGTGGTGCTTCCCTGGAATTCCTTGAAGGAAAGACACTCCCTGGTATTGCAATTCTTGCTACAAAATAAGCAGATAGTTTTGTAATAAACTGAAGCTTAAAACAAAAAGGTCCTGCCTGAACACAAGCGGGACCTTTTTTTATGCAGTTATTTTTTCTTTTACTGATTATTTCCGTCACAGACAGAGATTATTCATTGTAAGAATATATCCATTCGTACTTCATTACTCCAGGGTTATTTACATAAATAATCAGGTCATAGCCGCCGAAAGGAATAGTAAGTTCATCATTGTCTCCGTATGGGCTGCCAATGTTTTTGAGGACGGTATATCCTGTATCTCCGGGTAGTTTTGCCCTTACTTTATAACATCTGTTGCTTGTAATTCCTGTTGATGGAATGTCATCACCAATGTAGCAGCTCTGTCCTGGTTTCAGGGATTTTTTGAAGAAATCTTTTTTCCTTAATGTGTATTCTGTATCTCCGTAATTATTTGTGGAAACTGTGTACTGGTCAATGCAGATGTCTACTGTGGTATTTGAATATGAATGATCATCTGACTGGTCAATGACTATAAGGTCTCCTGTTTTTCCAAGAAGCAGATTTAGAAAATCATCACAACCTGTAAACGTGAGGATGACAGCAGCAGCCAGAATTAAGGCGGTCAGATACTTATAAATTTTTTTCATGGATAAACCCTCCTGCAATTTTATTTGCATGGTGACAAAATTTCAAATCCTGTCACTCTAATTTATAAGGATAACACAGAATGATATTTTTTCAACAATATGGAATAAAATCAAGAATATTTATTTTACAGCTTTTTTGTGCATAAATATACTAAAAAACTAGGTTAAAAATGGTAAAAAATGCATATTTACATAATTTAGTAAATTCGGTAATATCCTCTTAACAAAAGAAACGGAGGTTTTTTTTATGAAAAAACTTTTATCAGTAGCTCTTGCTGCAGTTACATTTGCAGCACTTAGTTTTACAAGTTGTTCTGATAAGTCAGGCAACACAATTAAGATTGGTGGAATTGCACCTCTTTCAGGCGGCGTTGCAGTTTATGGTCTGGAATGTACAGATGGTGTAAATCTTGCAGTAGCAGAAATTAATGCTGCCGGTGGTATTCTTGGTAAACAGGTAGAATACATTGTTGAAGATGATGAAGGTGATCCAGCTAAGTCTGTTAACGCTTATACAAAGCTTACAACACAGAAGGGTGTTGGCCTTATTATTGGTTCATTAACATCAGGATGTTCAATTGCAGTTACTTCAACTGCTCAGGCTCAGGGCGTAGTTCAGATTGCTCCAGCCGCAACAGCAGTTTCATTAACAGATGCTGGAAACTATATTTTCCGTGCCTGCTATACAGATCCTTTCCAGGGAAAAATCGGTGGTAAGTTTGCTGCAGAAAACTTAGGTCTTAAGAAGGCTGCCATCCTTTATGATATTGGAAATGATTATTCAGTTGGCCTTATGGAAAACTTTGTAGCTGAATTTACAAGCCTGGGTGGTGAAGTTGTAGCAACAGAATCATATATGACAAATGATGTTGACTTTAACGCTCAGCTTACAAAGATTAAGTCTGCTCAGCCAGATGTTGTATATCTTCCTGATTACTATGGAACAGTTGCTCTTATTGCAAAGCAGCTTCGTGCACAGGGAATTGAATGTCCAATCGTTGGTGCAGACGGATGGGACGGTCTTGTAGAAGATGCTGGTGATGAAGTTGTGGGTGGTTACTATTCAAACCACTATGCTGCAGATTCAACAGATCCTGCTGTAGTTAAGTTCATTGAAGGTTTCAAGGCTAAGTACAACGGCCGCATTCCAAATGCATTTGCTGCTTTAGGTTACGATTCTATGTATATGCTCAAGAACGCAATCGAAGCTGCCGGTACAACAGATCCTGCTGCAGTTCGTGATGCTCTCGAAAACTCAGAAGGCAACTATGTAACAGGTCACATCCGCTTTGACGAAAAGCACAACCCTGTTAAGTCTGCTGTAATGGTTAAGATTGAAAAGAATGACTCTGGTGCACTCAGCGTTGCTTATGAAGCAACAGTAGATCTGGACTAAACTGTCCTGCATAAAAGCTTAAAGCGACTTATTTGAGAATTTAAGCACAAAGAGGTGCACTTTTTCCCTGCTGATGAATGTTGTCGGGAGAGTGCACCTTTTTTCTTTTTAAATATTAGTGTACAATATGTTTCTATATTTAGTTGCAAAAAAATAACCTTGAATTGTATCTAAGTTAAAAAATTTTTTTGGAGGATGGAGTGGATACTTTTTCTAATCAATTAATAAACGGCCTTTCTTTAGGCAGTATCTACGCGCTTATTGCCCTGGGCTACACTATGGTTTACGGTATTGTAAAACTGATTAACTTTGCCCATGGTGATGTTATGATGATTGGGGCTTATGTAGGTTATTATATTCTTAAATCTGTAGGTCCAAATCCTCTGGGTTTCGTTCTTGCCCTGCTGGCATCAATGACTGCCTGTGGTTTGTTAAGTCTGGTCATTGAACGTTTTGCTTACAGGCCTTTACGTAATGCACCTCGCCTTAATTCCCTGATTACAGCCATTGCGGTGGAACTTATCCTTCAGAACGGCATGAGAGTTCTTCCTTTTGCAGGTCCAACACCAAGATCTTTCCCAACAATGCCTGTTAAAAAAATTCAGCTTTTCAATGGCGGGGTGGAAATTTCTTCAATTCAGATTATTGTAATTTTTCTTTCACTTCTGATGATGATTATCCTCTCTCTTATCATCAACCATACAAAAACTGGTAAAGCAATGAGGGCTGTCTCTTATGACTTAGGAGCTTCATCACTTATGGGAGTAAATGTAAACAAAACAATTGCAATTACTTTCGTAATAGGCTCTGTGCTTGCAGGTGCCGGTGGTATTCTTTACGCAAGCTGCTATCCAAAGATTGAACCTACAATGGGTTATATACCTGGTCTTAAGGCTTTCGTTGCTGCAGTCCTTGGTGGAATCGGGTCTATTCCAGGGGCAATGGTGGGAGGTGTTCTCCTGGGTATTATTGAAACTATGACAAAAGCTTACATCTCTTCTCAGTATGCAGACGCAATTACATATTCAATACTTATTATAATTCTTCTTGTTAAGCCGGCAGGTCTGCTTGGTAAAAAACAGAGAGTAAAGGTTTAATGGAGGTAGAAAATGTTAAATCAAAATAAAAACTTAAAATCCTTCTTTATTCCTTTTGTTGTTTCACTGATTGTAATTTTTGTACCATCAGTTTTAATCAAGGAGAAAATTATTGATGGATATGTGGCTCAGATTATTACTCTGGCCGGTGTAAATGCCATCATGGCAATCTCTGTAAATATGGTCTGCGGTATTACAGGACAGCTTTCTCTTGGTCAGGCAGGATTCCAGGCTGTTGGTGCCTATGCTGTAATTCTCCTTACTCAAAATCTTCATATTCCACTTCCTGTAAGTATTATTCTTGCCGGATTGATAGCAGCTTTTCTCGGCTTTCTTATTGGTTTTCCAACCCTTAAGCTGGAAGGTGATTATCTTGCAATTGTAACTCTTGCTTTTGGAGAAATAATCCGTATTGTCCTTACAAATCTTAAGGATATTACAGGAGGACCAAACGGTAAGCAGTTTATTACAATTATGAAGAGTCTCAAGTGGGGGCCTACCGTTTCATATTTTGTAATAACTCTTTCACTTGTATTGATTTTGACTTTGTTGAATAATTTTATCCGTTCAACCTTTGGCCGTGCAATTCTTGCAGTTCGTGAGGATGAAATTGCGGCTGAATCAAGCGGTGTAGGAGTATTCAGATACAAGATGACCGGTTTTGTTATTGCTTCATTTATTGGCGGAATCGGTGGTGCTCTCTATGCGCCTTTCATCGGCTTTATTAAACCGGAACTCGCTTCATTCAATAACTCAATCAATCATTTGATTTATGTAGTATTCGGCGGTATGGGTTCAATTTCTGGCGGTATTCTTGCAGCCTTCGCTCTTACAATTCTCCAGGAATTCCTCCGCATTATCAAGGATTACAGACTGCTTATTTATCCTGTTATCCTGATACTTGTAATGCTTTTCAGACCACAGGGGCTTCTTGGTACAAAAGAATTAAGTCTGGTAAAATTTGCAGACTGGATAAAGTCTAAATTGAATAGAAATTCTGACTCAGAGGAGGAGGTTGAGTAATGGCAGAATCAAAACTTCTTCTCAGCGCAAAAGATATTTCAATTGTGTTTGGCGGTCTTAAAGCTGTTAATCATTTTAACCTGGATATTCACCAGGGAGAACTTATTGGTTTGATTGGTCCAAACGGTGCAGGTAAGACTACTGTTTTTAATATGTTGTCCGGTGTTTATACTCCAACTTCTGGAACAATCACTTTTATTGGAAAAGATGGTAAGTCTTATGTAACAAATAAGAAAAAGCCTTCCAGATTGAATCAGCTGGGAATTGCAAGAACTTTCCAGAATATTCGTCTTTTCGGTTCTCTGACGGTTCTTGATAATGTAAAGATTGCACTTCATTCAAGCCGTAAGATTAATCCTCTTGATGCCCTGCTCAGAACAGGCCGGTTTAAAAAAGATGAAAAGTTCATGACAGAAAAGGCTGAAGAACTTCTTTCTATTTTTAAGCTGAAATCGAAAGAAAATGAGCTGGCAAGAAATTTGCCGTACGGTGAACAGCGCAAACTTGAAATCTGCCGTGCCCTTGCTGCAAATCCAAAGCTGCTCCTTCTTGATGAACCTGCTGCAGGAATGAATGGTCAGGAAACAGAGGACTTGATGCATATGATTTCTGAAATTAAGTACCGTTTTAATCTTACTGTTCTCCTGATTGAACATGACATGAAACTTGTTATGGGAATCTGTGAAAGAATCATCGTTTTGAATTACGGTTCAATTATTGCGGAAGGCCTGCCGGCAGAAATCCAGAAAAATCCTGCTGTTATTAAGGCTTACCTTGGTTCTGATTTTGAACAGAATCTAGAAGAAAATGAAGAAGGGGGAGAGTAATATGAGTCTTCTTGAAGTAAAAGATCTTGTAGTTTCTTACGGTGCTATTAAAGCTCTCCATGGAATTAGTTTTAAAGTTGAGCAGGGCGAAGTTATTTCCCTCATCGGTTCTAACGGTGCAGGAAAAACTACAACCCTTCATGCAATTTCCAATCTGTTAAAGAAGGACGGGGGACAGGTTTTATTTAAGGGGGAAGATATTACAAATCTTTCTCCGGATAAAATTGTCCGCCAGCATTTAATACAGGTTCCAGAGGGAAGGCGTGTTTTTGCAAATCTTTCCGTACTGGAAAATCTTCAGATGGGTGCTTATACAAGAAATGACCGTAATCAGATTAAAAAGGATATGGAAATGGTTTATTCCCTTTTTCCTCGTCTGAAAGAGCGTATTCACCAGACTGCAGGAACTTTGTCCGGTGGTGAGCAGCAGATGCTTGCAATGGGAAGAGCCCTGATGTCAAAGCCTGAACTTCTTCTTCTGGATGAACCTTCAATGGGTCTTGCACCAATTCTTGTAGATGAAATATTCGGAATCATAAAAAAGATTTCGGCTGCTGGAACTACAATTCTTCTGGTAGAACAGAATGCATTTAAGGCTTTGTCAATTGCAAGTCGTGCTTACATTCTGGAAACTGGAAAAATAATTAAGGAAGGTCAGGCACAGAGTCTGATAACAGATCCTTCCGTAAAGTCTGCTTACCTTGGCGGCTGATAAAATATAAGTTAAAAAACCGGTGTACTTGATTTTACAAAATGAAGTGCACCGGTTATTTTTTTTGAGAAAATCATTTGAGATTATAATTTTATCTGGAAAGCTAAACCTAGTTTTGAATCAACTGGATCTGCAATAGGAATGAGGCTTACAGCTTTACCTTTAACATCAAGATTTAAAGCTGTTGCCAGCTGCCTGTTGTAGTTTCTGCTTCTGCAGATTCCGCATACAAGACTGCCTGTAAAACTTGCCAGTCCTACTAAAGCTGAACCAATATAAAACCCTCTCATTTCGGAAGCGGCAAGTTCCTGGAAAATGCTGCCTGTAATTGAATATTGTCCTCCGCTCATTGGATATACAAAAATATCCAGAACCAGAGTAAGTGCCAGAGTTTCTGCAGGGAATAATATAAAAAATACTGACCATGGAGAAATCAATTCCTCTGTATTTAAGAGTCCCATAATCGGTAGTGTCAGGGTGATTAAATCAAGTCCCATAAAGGCAAATCCCAGAGGATCCCCCATAAGAATGTTGGATATTCCAAAACCGAATCCTGAAAGCAGGTAGGAATAATTAAAATCCATTTTGTTTTTCTTATAGGCTTCTTCCCTCCAGCTTGCGGGAATGCCCTGGGAAAGTGTATTGATTTTTTCAATCTTATTTTCAATTGATTTTTTAGAGTTGAAAAAAGTCCAGGTGTTGTTGCTGATATCGTTTATATATCTTTTTTCTTCCTGGCTGAAACTCTTAAAAGTAAAAAAGAAAAACTCTCTCACTTCCTCTTCCTGAGTAGTATCATAATAAGGGGAGGTTGAGGAATTGTTTTGTTCTATTGATGATTGATCTGATTCAGTATTAATATTCCCGTCTTCCTGGGCATATAAAGTAAAAGTTAAACCGATTAAGATTAGTAACAGTAAAAGTTTCTTAATAATATTTTCCATAATTCTCTCTCCTCTTTCTTATGAAAAAGTTTCAATATAATTATAAACGATTTTTGTCAGATAGCAAAAAAAATCCCGGTGATTGTTCATTACCATTTATCACCGGGAAAATTGCCACTAATTTGTATAGTTTTTTATACCTGGAAAAGATCTATCTGCTGTCCGATTTTGTTGATGGATTCTTTTACCTGTCCAGATATTTCCTGAAGGCTTACACCTGTTTCATTAATCTTTCTTGCACCCTGCTGCATTTCGTCCATGCTGCTTTTCATTACAACAGTTGCTTCCTGAAGGCGGCGAATTTCTTCAAGAATTGCCTTGTTGCCTTCTGTCATTTCTGCTGAAGCGTTACGGACTTCTGTTGAAGAGTCGTTCATTGATTGAAGGGCAGTGGTAATTTGTTTAGAGCCGGAATTCTGTTCTTCCATTGCGGCTTTAATCTGACTCACAATCTGGTCTGTGTCTGCAATCTTTTTAGATACTGCTTCAAAGGCTGAAGAAGAATCCCGTGATGCAGAAGCAACGCTTTGGATAGATTCTGAAATATTTGAAAGCTGTTCGCCGATTGTTTTTGACTGTTCTGTTGATGTTTCAGAAAGTTTGCGGATTTCATCTGCTACAACAGAGAAGCCTTTTCCTGCTTCACCGGCATGGGCTGCTTCAATTGCGGCATTCATTGCAAGGAGATTTGTCTGTTCTGCAACTGCGGAAATAGCGGCATTTGCTTCCTGCAGCATTGCTGACTGCATTTCAATCTGATGAATTCTATCGTTAACATCCTGCTGCTTTGCAAATCCATCATTTGCATTTGACTGTAGTTCCTGGAAAGATTCTGCCATTTTGTCTACAGACACATTTACGCTGTTAATGTTTCCAATCATTTCTTCTACAGCAGCAGATGCCTGTGTAATTCCTGCAGACTGATTTTCAATCATATTTTCAAGGGACTCAATATTTGAAGCAATCTGATTTACTGCTCCCGCTGTTTCTTCTACACTGGCACTCTGTCCTACAATTTGACTTCTTACGCTTTCAATATTTGCAATAATCTGGGTGATTGCACTGGCAGTGTCCTGAGAAGCAGCCTGCATATCTTCCCCTGCAAGACTTAAATCTGACTTTGAGTTTTTTACATCGGAAATGATTGAGTGAAGTTTGTCCGTAAAATTATTAAATCCTTTAACCACTGCACCAATTTCATCATTGGAATTAATATGAATTCTCTGAGTAAGGTCAGCATCACCTGAAGCAATTTTATTTATGGCTTTATCAATTACTTTAAGAGGCTTAAAGGAAAGAATAAGAATTATGCATGAAATCAAAAGCAAAATGATTACTGTAATAACTGTAAACAGGCCCATTTTATTTCTGATTTTTCCTGCAAGACCAATAATCTGGGATTGTGGAACTGTAATTTCAAATCCCCATGGTGTAAGAGTGAAGCCGTGATAAACAATTAAATCTTTACCGCTTGGATATCCGTTGACCCAGGCATATCCTTTTTCTCCTGCACTGATTTTTTCTGCAACCAGGGCCATATCCTCATAGCCTGTGGAAAGTCCAGTGATAAAGTTTTTATTCATTATAAAATCGTGATTAGGATGGGTAATGCAGAGACCGTCACTTGCAAGAAGCCAGCCGTATCCACTTTTTCCGATTTTAACCTGATCAACAAATTCTGTTATTTTATTAACATTTACAACTCCCGCAACAAGACCGAAAGTTTTACCATTTGCTTTGAGGGCTTTTGTAATATGGACAACAGTTTTTCCTGTTGTTTTGGAACGTACTGGATCACCAATATATTCATCTTTGCCTTCCATAAGAATTGCCTTAAAGTAAGGCCTGTCTGTTATGTTTGTGCGGGTACCAATATCGCTGTAGGTCAGACCTTCCGGTCCAGAAATCATTACATAGTCAAAATCTGTATCACGGATTTTTTCATGTTCAACAAGCCACTGACCGATTGCTTCCAGGTCTGCGGTTTTCATAATGTCTGCATTTGTGTAAAAATCCAGTGCTTCGTTATAACATTCCAGTTTATTTTCAATGGCCAAAACGTAGGCATCAGAAAGATTTTGAATTGTTTCAATTTTGTCTTCGGTTGATTCTTTTTTAACGTCATTGGAAACTGTTACAAATTGTAAGAGATTACAAATGATAAGAACTGTTCCTATTAATAACGCTACTCTTAATACAATGCTTGAATGTGTTGAATTTTTTTTCATGACAGATAATCCTCTATCCAAAATATTTTAAAGCAGTAAATATGATTTTTCAATGTAATAATGGTAGAAAAAGATAGAAAAATGGAATTTTCAGCAAATTTGTTGTATAATATAAAACGCTATGAACAAAAAAAACTGGATTGTATTATTGGTCTCACTTTTGTTCTGTGCGGAGAGTTTTTCAGAGCCTGTAGTTGATCAGAGCTTTCTTAACGACTATGTAGGAAAACAGTGGACTACAGAAGACGGCCTTCCGGGCATGACAATTGTTGCAATGCTTCAGGATCAGAAAGGGTACATGTACCTTGGTACCTATGATGGTCTTGTAAGATTTGATGGAGTTGAGTTTAAGGTATTCAGTCGCGCTGTTGATGAAAAATATGATTTTGCAACAGCCCATGCTCTTTATGAAGATTCTGCGGGAAACATATGGATCGGTCACAATGACGAAGGTGTAACCTGCATGGGAAAAGATGGTTCCATAAAGAAATTCACAACTGATAATGGTCTTCCCCATAATAAAATCAATGCCCTCTATGAAGATCTGGACAATAACATCTGGGTTGGTACAGTACTTGGTTCCTGTTATATCACCCCGGAAGAAAAGGTTGTAATTCCTCCGTGCGCAGAAGATGTTGATGAAAAAGCAATTGTAAATGAAATTTTCTGCGATTCATCAGGCAGAGTCTGGATTTCAAACGGATTAAATCTTTATGTTTATGAAAATCATCTTGTAAGAAAGTTTGGTGGATTTGAAACTTTTGATAGTGATGATGTTAACTCTGTATCTCAGGACAATACTGGTGCACTCTGGTTTTCAGTTGCTCCCCACTACGCCATCAGAATAAAAAACGGTCAGGAAACTGTTTTTGACATTAAGCATGATCAGAGAAAGGGCTCGGTTGTACACGGAGTTATTCAGGATTCCCTGGGTCATTACTGGATTGCCACTGACAGCGGAGTTACAATTATTCATGATGGTATTTACACTTATCTTGATACATCTAATGGTTTGCCTGAAGATGGTGTTAATCAGGTGATTGAAGATGATGAAGGTAACATCTGGATGGCTTTGAATAGAGGCGGCCTATACAGATTAAGCAAGGGAAAATTTCAGACCGTTAATACCGGAGTCAGCATAAACTCAATTTGTGAAGATGAAGAAAGAGGACTTGTCTGGATTGGTAGTGATTCAGGAGTCCTTTGTTATAAAGACAATCACTTTATTGAAAATGAATTAACCGAATTTACAAAGGGTGTCAGAGTCAGGGATATTCATAAAACTTATGACAATGAAATTCTTGTTTCTGAATTTTCTTATGATATTCCTTTTGTGATTTATTATCCTGATAATACAATAAAAAGCTGGTCTGTAGATGATGGTATTTCAGGCAACCGTTGTCGTGTTTCAATCAAACTTAAAAATCAGGACTATTATGTAGGAACAGCCCATGCGCTTACTGTAATCAGAAAGGACGGAAGTACAGAGGTCATTTCAAAGACACTTGAAATGGAAAATTCCTACATCATGTGGCTCTATGAAGATAAAGATAATCAGGTCTGGGTAGGAACAAATGGTGCTGGAATTTATATTCTGAAAGATGAACAGATTGTAAAACAATATAACAGAGAATCCGGTCTGGCAGGAGATGTAGTCTTTAAAATAAAAGAGATGGATGGCTGTTACTGGATTGGAACCGGTACAGGTCTTTCCAGACTGGATCCGGAAACTGATTCGTTTACCAGTTTTAATTCTACAAACGGTCTTGGAACAGACAGTGTTTTTCAGATGTTCAAGGATTATACGGATACAGTGTGGATGCTTTCAAATAAGGGAATCATTTCAACAAAGTATTCTGAAATCAATGATGTGGTGAATGGGTTTAAAAAAAGAATAACTGTTCATACTTATGGAAAATCTGATGGTCTTAATACTGGTGGTATAACATCTACTTCCTGTTCACTTCAGGATACTAAGGGCAGACTGTGGTTTACCCTGGTAGATGGTTTTGCAATTTATGATCCGATTAAATCAGAAAAAAATAAGCGGCCTCCTAAAATTGAAATTGAAGAATATGTAATTGATAATGAACATTATTCATATTACGGTGGAAAAATAATTGTTCCTCCTTCAGGACAACGTTTGAGCATTAAGTATACAGGTCTTACTTCAATTTCTCCGGAAAGAGTTCTCTTTAAGTATAAGCTTGATGGATTTGAAAATGAATATTCTAACTGGGAAAGTGCGAGAACAATTTCATATACAAACATGAAACCTGGTACTTACACTTTTACTTTGATTGCTTTGAATAATGATGGAGTTCAGAGTAAGCCAAGTGAACCAATAACAATTGTTAAGCAGGCTCATATCTGGCAGCATTTATGGTTCTGGCTTGCAATTGGATTTTTCCTGTTAATACTTGTTACACTTTACGTGGTTCATAAAATCAGAAGCATGCGACGTACTCAGATTCAACTTGAAAAGAAAGTTGATGAGCGTACTCAGGAACTTAAAATTGCAAACGAGAAATCTGAAGCCCTGCTTTTGAATATTTTGCCTGCTGAAGTTGCAAAAGAACTGACTGAAAATCCGGGAAGGGTAATTGCGGAAAAATTCCCTAATGTATCTGTTCTCTTTACGGATATTGTGGGCTTTACAAAAATGAGCAGCGGTCTTTCGGCTGAAGCTGTAGTTACAATTCTTAATCAGTTGATTTCTAAATTTGATGACCGGGCAAAAGCCTGTGGAATTGAAAAAATCAAGACTATTGGAGATGCCTATATGGCAGCTTGTGGTCTTACAAAAGAAAATAATCCGGAAGATGCTCACAAGATGGTTTCTTTTGCACAGGGACTTTTACAGGATGTTATGGATTTTAATAAGAACTCCCTGGTAAAAATTAATATTCGTGTTGGTATTAATACTGGTGATCTGGTTGCAGGCGTTATTGGTAAATCAAAATTTATTTATGATGTCTGGGGCGATACAGTAAATGTTGCCAGCAGAATGGAAAGTACCGGTGAAGCAATGAAAATCCATGTAACTGAAGAAACTTATCGTCAGACAAAAGATTATTTCAAGTACAGCGAAGGAGTTGAATTTGAAGTAAAGGGAAAAGGCCTGATGAAGAGTTATTTCATTACTCAATAAAATTAAAAGCGTTTAGACTCTGTGCAGGAGTTTAAACGCTTTTCAAAATTGCCCTAGTTAAATATACTTAGGGTATGAAAATTAATAAGAACAAAATATACTTAACACTCTTAACTGCAATTCTATTTTTTACCGGTTGTAATTCTACAAAACTCAATCCTTACGTTCCTTTTGATTCCAATGAAATTGAAATGACGGATATTGTCCAGACTTCAATTGGAAAAATCAGGGGAATAAAAAACACTGATTCTACTGTAGAACTTTTTGCTGGAGTTCCTTATGCAAAAGCTCCTGTTGGAGATTTGCGCTGGAAGGAGCCTGAAAGCCTTGAACCAATGGAAGGTGTTTTTAATGCCGACCACTTTGCTCCCATGGCAATGCAGAAGAAAAATTCATTCATTTTTAATGTGATTTCTAAAACTGTAATGCATTCTGACGGAGACCGTACGGATAAGGCAAAAGCTTCAGAGGATTGTCTCTATCTGAATATCTGGAAACCTGCAGATGCCAAAACCGGCGATAACCTTCCTGTGCTTGTTTATATTCACGGAGGATCACTTACCGGCGGACAAAGCTGGTATGAATCATACGATGGAGAAAACTTTGCAAAGAAAGGTGTTGTTTTTGTAACAATTGCTTACCGTCTTGGAATTTTCGGTTTCTTTACAAGTGATGAACTGGCAGAAGAAAGTCCAAATCATACAAGCGGAAATTACGGTCTTCTTGATCAGATTAAAGCCCTTGAATGGATAAATGATAATATTGAAAACTTTGGGGGAAATAAAAACAATATTACTATTGCAGGGGAATCTGCTGGTTCTTCATCTGTAAATGCCCTTTGTGCCAGTCCTCTCGCAAAAGGTTTATTCCGCCGGGCAATAGGTGAAAGTTCTTCCTTAACAGTTCCTGTTCCTGCCCACACTTTCCGTTCAAGAGAAAATGCCCTGGAAGTTTCTCAGAAGATTATGAAAGAATACGGCGCTTCCTCTATTGAAGAAATGCGTGCCATTCCTGCAGAAAAACTTCTTAAGACAAAGCATTTAAATAATGCCTTTACAGTAGATCCTTATTCCATGCCTGAATATCCCTGGAATATTTATCAGAAGGGTGAAAATAATGAAGAAGCCCTTCTTAACGGATTTAATCTCAGGGAAGGAGATTTATTCATTTTAGCTACCAGGGTTACAAAAAACAATCTTTATAAACTTGTTGATGATTCTCCTTATGTAACTGATCCTGAAGCTGTTTGCAAATTAAGGCCTGTAGCAAAAAGAAGTGATGCAAGAAAACTTTATGCAGATTTGTTCAGTGCAATTTGTTTTACATATCCTCATTACAGCTGGACAAAAACTCTGGCCGGTCAGGGAAAAAATGTTTACGAATATGTTTTTACCAAAGACAATAAAGGTCTTTCTACCTACCATTCAGGAGAACTGGTATACGCTTACGGTAACCTGGGCAGCAATTCCATTTATGATGAAAGTGACCATGAACTTTCAGAAACAATGATGTCTTACTGGATTAACTTTGCACGCTGGGGTGATCCAAATGGAGATAAGACTTCTTCCGATTATGGAAAGCTTCTTCCTTACTGGCCTGTATCTTATTCCTCAGAAAACCCTGATGGTAAAGTTATGGAATTTGGTTTAAATATTGGAATGATTGAAGATCCGTTTATGGAATTTTATCAGTATTTGAATTTTGATATTCTAGAAGATGACAGACCTGTTACTTATGGTCAAAAAGAAGATTAAATAGACCGAATGTCGAGTTTTAAAAACTTAATATTTTACAAAAAACGGCGCAAAGGAGTGAAACGGCTTGCGAAATCACTCATTTTGTGCTGCCGCGCAAGCGGCAACCGTTTATAATTACAAGCACAAAATGCGTGAAGCAGGCGAGCCTGCGTTTTCGACAAGACGTTTCACGACTGGGAGCCGTTTTTTTTGATAAATACAATGATTTTAAAAACTCCACATTCAGGCTAATTAAAA
>JAEEGH010017173.1_pt1 | contig 15468 bp, 8 predicted proteins | sample 9134181 | NCBI WGS metagenome assembly JAEEGH01 (sample SAMN16246544, study PRJNA631951) | gut metagenome | biome: gut microbiome; feature: rumen; material: DP-attached | host: Bos | place: Iran: Karaj | collected 2018-10 | reverse complement strand
GCTCTGCTCTCCGTATCGATGTCGGCTTTCTCCGTCATGCCCGGCTCACGGAAGTGAACATGATCGTCAATGATACCTGGCAACACATGGCACCCTGTAGCATCAATTGTGTTCACATCGGTGTCTTCCAGTAAATTAGCAGACTGTTCACTACCGGGCAGAATCTGCTGGATGGTATCTCCATCAATAATAATATCGCCAACGAAAGCCCTTCCTTCGTTGACGATAGTACCACCTTTAATAATCGTTTTCATTCCTTTCCGTTGAGAATGTTCTGGACAACCGAGTCGGAAGGTTCGCCTACAGGAGCATGAGCTGAAGAATCCATGCCCTGCATCTTGGCTTGCAACTCAGTGGCTGCCTCATAATATTTCTTCACGTAAATGTTATTCTTAAATGCATCGCTTGCCTGCGACATGATGTGCTCTATCTGCGGTGTCATCACCGGATATTCAAGCCCGGCAGTAATCATCATGAACACGCCTGCGCCTAGCACATTATCTGAATTATTGATGATGAAATTAGTGACGAGCGTGTCTTCCTCCATCGCTATCTGTTCAGCCTCAACTGATAGTTTTTCTGCAATCTCGCGTTCGTCTATTCCATCAAGCAGCATCTGGCTCTCGCGGTGCTCCAGTTCGTTCATCCTATTGCTGAGCTGATTATGCTGATCGAGGAAAGTATATAGCCTGTCGTTGAGCGGTGTGCCGCTCACTTTGCGCGAACTGTCATCGATCCTAACGGTAATCTCGCCCTGTTCCAGTACGATAGGCATCATCAGTGGTCGATCGTCCATGAACAGATTCACCATCATTGTCGTGTCTAAGGTACCTGTGAACTTGAACTTACCATGCACCACCTCACATGAGTCGATGCTCTCAACGTTGTCTCCCTTCACCGCTTTTAAATACAGCTTGCTGCCATCCAACGACGATACCGAAGAAGAACCCTGAATGGTATAGCATTCAGTGCAAGAGGCAAGTCCGGCCAGCAAGAGAGACAAATAAATGAAACTTTTCATAAACGTCAATAAGTTCAATTGCAATGCGTGCAAATGTACAACGTTATATTGAAGTATGAAAAAAAATTTGCTCTATTTAAAACAAGAACACGAACTTTTAGCGTTTTTTTGCCTCTTTATTGAGTTCGCTGTCTATACGATGAGTGGCATAAAGCTGTAGGACAGCAGCCAGCAACAAGGTTCCAATCCATTTATTATAGATGTATTGCACGTAGGTAATCTGGGACAATCCGAAGCTGTTGCCCAGCGAAGCAAACATCAAGATACCCGTCACCAGGAAGAGCGCATCGCTCAGCAACATGATGCGGCGCAACCTCCGGATGGTGATGCTGGTTCCTTCGTAGCGCTGCAACATCTGCATCGAAGCAAAGCCTATGGCTCCAAGGCCATAGATATAGGGAGCTATCGAGAATTTCAGCAGACTGATTCCAGCTCCAACCACCATCAGCAGTCCTCCAAGCAGGAAGACTGTCGTCTGCCATTTACTCAGCGTTCTCATTCGGCACTACTCCTTCCTTCTGCTCTACCTCATCATCGCTCAGCACAAAGATATCTTCGTCGTCGGCCTTCATGAAGTATTGCTCGCGGGCTATTTTCTCAATCTCCTTGGGATTATCCTCCAACTGACGTATGCGCTCCTTGTTCTTCTGATTCACCGACTCGTAATATTCAATCTCTTCGCGCAACTCGCTCTTACGCTGCATCATGTTGAAATGACTCAACACACTATTGTCGTCGAGAAAGCCCACTATCAGAATGCCCACTACACACACCAACACATATTTCATATACCACAGGTGCCAAATGCGGGCAATGTTTTGCTTCACCTTTGCGATTGTCTCGTTTCCTTTCATCTTCTTAACTTTTCTTTTTTATAAAAGACACGTCTTTGCTTGTATTTCTATCAGATGGTTGCATGATGATTCTATGCAAATTCCAAATCGAATGCAGCTCTGAGTTTCTCGACTGAAGCATTTGCACGTACCATCTCTTCAAACTGCTCACGACGGGTCAGGGTGCGGGCCTGTTCCTGTCGCTCTGCCACACGAATGGTGAGCGTGATACCGCTGTTATGCAGATAAAGCTTCAGGGTGCTCACGATGCTCCCTCGGATGTTCTCCACTTCCGTCTTGATGATCTCGTTGGGCACCACCAGCTCCACGGCAGGAAGTTCCACGACACGCGGATTCATATTCTTCATGCGAGCCGCAATGCCACTCAGTCGCTGTGGCATGCGATTGCACATCGACATCCATTGCAGTTCGAGCTCATCCTGAGTAAAGGCAGCCTGTTCTTCAACAGTCTTATCGTCAACGCCCTGCGTGCCAGGCAATATCTGCATCTTCGGATTGCCCTGAAGGCGCAACTTGTTCCACGACATGCCTAACGACGAGGCCTTGATAGTGGGCTTACTCGGAGAACTCTGAGAGCTCGGAGAGCTCTGAGCGCTTTCTCTCTCTTGACTCGCTGTATCAGCCACGGCCACCTGTAAAGCCGTTTTCTTAGCGGGCTGAGCTTGCTGAATCAGTTTCCTAAACAGGGATTTTAGTCTTCTGGGCTTACGCCCACTGCCAGGTGCATCAGTATCGGCAGGCTGCGTAATCTGCGCCACCTCAATGAGTGTCAGCTCAACCAGCAGTCGTTTGTTCGACGACTGCCGATAGTTGATGTCGCACTGGTTCATGATGCGAAGTGCCTGATAGAGGAACGGAAGTGGTGCTTTCTGCGCCTGCTGCTGATAGCGCTGTCGAGCCTGTTCGCTCACCTCCAGCAGCGACAGCGTCTGCGGGTCCTTGGCCATCATCACGTTGCGTACATGACGGGCCAGTCCTTGTACCAACAAGCCACCATCGAACCCTTTGTTGATGATATCGTTGAGCAACACCATCACTTCGCTCACTTTGTTTTCCAAAGCAAGGTCTATGATGCGGAAATAGTTCTCTGAGTCGAGCACATTCAGGTCCTCTATCACCTTCTGATAGGTGATGTTGCCCTGACAGAACGATGCGGCCTGGTCGAAGATGCTGAGTGCATCGCGCATACCGCCATCAGCCTTCTCGGCAATCACAGCCAGTGCTTCCTCTTCATATTGTATGCCTTCCTTCTCAGCCACCGACTTCAGATGGGCAATCGTATTCCGCACCGTCATGCGCTCGAAGTCGTATATCTGACAGCGGCTCAGGATGGTGGGCAGTATCTTATGCTTCTCAGTAGTGGCAAGAATGAAGATGACGTGTGCAGGCGGTTCCTCCAGCGTCTTGAGGAAAGCATTGAAGGCTGCTGTAGAAAGCATGTGCACCTCGTCGATGATAAAGACTTTATATTTTCCCAACTGCGGTGGAATGCGTGTCTGCTCCATGAGTGTCTTGATGTGCTCCACCGAGTTGTTCGAGGCAGCATCAAGTTCAAAGATGTTCAGCGAACGCTGTTCGTTGAACGACTGGCAGCTCTCGCACTCATTGCAGGCTTCGCCATCGGGTGTGGGGTTCTGACAATTGATGGCTTTAGCGAAAATACGGGCGCAAGTTGTTTTTCCAACGCCTCGAGGTCCGCAAAACAGATAGGCATGCGCCAACTTTCCCGACTTCACCGCATTCTTCAGCGTAGTCGTAAGCGCGGCCTGCCCCACTACGGTGTCAAAAGACATTGGGCGGTATTTTCGTGCCGATACAATATATTCCATGATCTCGATTTTAGTTTATGGCCACAAAGGTACGAAGAAGCGAGGAAAAAACAAAATGAAAAAATCGATTTCTTTGGACTTTCTCTGAAGTCCGATGCATTTAACGAACTGTCCGATGCATTTAACGAGCTGTCCGATGCATTTAACAAGCCGTCCGATGCATCGGACAATTCGATAGATGAATTTAGCGCGAGAAGTGTTTCTTTCCCTTCTCTATCACAACAGTTGATGCCCGCTTTGCCTTGCTTGTAGGACGACCACCTAAGTTATAGACAGCCGAAGGACTGACGGGCTGAGTGTTCAGCAGGTTCGGGTCGATGCCTGTTATCTGAAACGTGAGCAGACTGATGCTCGTGAAGCTCATCCACTGGTGATCGCAATCGGTCACTACACCTGAAAACTGCACCTCAACAGGGTTGTCATCGCTGACAGTAAAAGGCACGTAGCGCCACTCCCATCCACAACCTGCGCCTTTGTTAGCAAACGTCACGTCACCGGAAGTCTCAAAGCAGCTGATGCCATCGGTGGTGATGCCCAACCCTGTATCGCCCTTTGTAGGAAAAGCCACACTCACATCGCCCACACGAGCTTCAGCTTTTACAGCTGCCGACGACGAACGGCATGCTACCTTCAGTACGTAGCTGCCCTGAGGGAGCGTCACGCTCTGCTGCATCGACATCTGCCATGCGGTGAAAGCCCATCCGTCGAACTGTTCATAGTAGGAAGATTCCTTCGTGCCATCCCAGTGCTGCCCACTCATACCCGTGTTCACGTTGTTCATAGTCCATGAACCAAGCAACGAGGTGGCATCTTCAGTATAGCGGCTCATCACCTTCTGATATTCCTCCATTTTTAGTCTGACAATCTCAGCATCGACTTCTTCCTTTTTCAATTCTGCGCGTTGAATAAGCGTTTCGGCAGCCGAAACGTCGATGCCCAGCCTGACAGCATTGACCATTTCTTCACGGAGAGGAGCCACCATCTCGGCACGCAGGCGCTCTGCCACTCGCTGTTTTACAGCCTCCACATTGTCGCCTGCTCCATAATAGGTGAGCGACACACAGTCGATACCCATCCATCCGTTGACAGCCTCAGTCTGGCAAAGACCAATCTCCACCTGATTGTCGGTCACACAAAACACCAGGTTATAAGCCGTAGGCTCGGCTGCCGTGAGGTTCTGCTGCTCGCTGCCTGCATAGACATACTGCACCCCTTCTTCACCCAGAGTGTAAACGAAGGCAGCGATGCGCAGCTCATAGGTGCCGTTGGGGATATTCTCCACCGTCTGATACATCTTTCCCGCGAAGGATGTGGGGTTCCAATTCTCAAGAAAGGCGCCCTCAAAGGCGCCTTTCTGATTGGTTGCTGTGCCTTGATTCTTGGCACCTGTCGTAGAAGTCCACCCCGAGCTACCCAGGTTCATCTGTCCGTTGACGACAAACGTTGTGAGCACCGGATTGTCTATCGTTGCGTCCTTCACCTGTTCGGTTCGGCTCTCCAAGTCGTTGCCGAATGCTTTTTCAATGGTCTTCACCTCTTCGTCCGTAACAGGGAGCACCGTTCCGTGACGCGGTGTAAACATGCCACTGGTATTGGTCTGTGCCTTCAGTTTGAAGTTGAGCAGGTCGGTGCTTTCGCAGAACTGATAGTAGCCTGAGCCATAGCAGTCGTACATCAGGATCCACGTATCAGAGTCAATGAGTCGCCACACACCGGCTCCCTCGACTGCCACATTCGTCTGTTGCAGGGTACTTGAAGGCTCACTCCATTGCGAACCAGGTTCCTGTCCCTCAGCAGCCGTGAGCCGCGATGCCGTCACCTTGCAGATGCCACCTGTGCCCTCGTTCTTGTAGAACCCGTGATAGAGCTGGTCTTTCTCGTTATAGACGATGTCCATATCAATGGTGGCCGAGCCACGGTCATAGAAATAGGTGGGCTCTCCCTCCAAGTCGGTGAAGTCCTCATTGGCATAGCAATAAAAGACCTTATCGTAAGGAATCGTTCCGTCATTCGTGAGCAAGGAGAAATAAACCAAATACTTCTTGGCCACGGGGTCCCAAATGGTCTCAGGTGCCCAAACGCGCGTCACATTGGCAAAGTTCGTGCCTTTATACTTTTCCGGGAAGTGTACGGTAGAGTGCTGCCAGTTCACCAAGTCCTTTGAGCGCATGAGCACAATGCCCCTATTGCTCGACCAGCCCTCGGAGCAACGCATGTCAGTATTCACCATGTAGAACCATCCGTCCTCGCCACGCAACACATGAGGGTCGCGAACGCCCTTCTTCAGCGCTATTGAATCGGCACTAATCACCATTTGTCCACCGTTCATGGGAACGAAGTTAAACGGATCGTCCTTGTCTGACAAGGCATAGTAGATGTTCTCATTATCGTTCGATGGGAAATACACGAACAGGTATTTCGTGTACTGCTGTGCTACTGCCGTCAACACGCTGGTGACAGCGAACAAGGCTGTCAAGAGGAATTGTTTTGTTCTCATTTTTTTGATATTTATAGTTTATACGTTCTGATGTTGGGGGCAAATTTACACATTGTTTATGAGATAGCCAAACATTTTACGTATGATTCATAATAAATAACATTGCAACGATGGGGAGAAAGGCTGCTTCACCCATGAAAAAAGACGAATCGCCCCGACTGGCAGGGCGATTCGTTCAGTGAAACAAAAAGAATTGCAAATGTTACTCTGAGAGCATGGTCACTTCAATACGGTTGCCCGACTCAAGGAGACGGCGTGCCATCTGGCGCACATCGTCGATGGTGACCTGGTCACACAGCTGACAATAGTCCTTATCGAAATCTACTCCATCGTCGAGCTGATGCCAAATGACGTAGTTCCAGTAATCGTTGGTAATGGCGACTTGCTGATACTGCTTCACAAGATACTCACGCACCTTCTGCATGGAGGTGGGTGCTGGACCGCGCTCGGCTATGTGTCTGAGCTGCTGATAAACAATAGGATTGAGCTCCTCGTAGCGTGTAGGATCGGCATTATAGCTGATACGCAGAGTGGCTGAGGGCTGACTGTCCTTATCGAAATCGAAGTTGACCGATACGCCATAGGTTCCCCCCTTCTCCTCACGCACAGAGTCGGTATAGGCTATAGAGAGACAGCGCTTGAGGAAGTCGAGCACAAGGTCGTTCTTTGCCGTAAACGGCACGTCAGCTCCGTAGAAAATACTCACGTTGGCCAGTGGTGTAGCCATCTGCTTCTTGAAGGTGACGGTACGGTCGTCTTTCACTATCTGCGGCACGTTGGCCCAATTGGTAGTCTCATGTTTGCCAGTAGCGGGCAGCGTGGCCAGATACTTGCAGATGAGGGGACGCAGTTCGTCGAGCGACATATTGCCGATGATGACAGCTTTGAAATCAGCCGCATTAGAGAAGCGTTCCTTGTAAATGTCAATGATTCGGTCGTAGTTGGCCTTGAGCAGTCGCTCCTGCGTCATAGGCTCCAAACGAGGATGATGACCATAGAGAATGGCAGTGATGGAGTCATTGTAGTCAACACGCGGCGAAGCATTGCGGTTGTTCAGGAACGAGTGACTGCGATTGACAAGTCCGGCAAAGGCGGCTGTGTCGCGGCGCGGCTGAGTGAAATAGAGGTAACAGAGTTGCATCATGGTCTCAGCATCCTTGAGTGAGGCACCGCCCGAGATGCTCTGCGAACGACTGCCCACTGAGCTCTGCACCCGCACGCTCTTGCCCGTGAGCATCTTGCGGAGCGTGGTGGCATCCCAAGGACCTACGCCAGCCTCATTAATACTGCTGGAAATGAGCGAAAACTGCGGAATGTCTTCATCGCCATAGAGCGAAGTGCCGCCATCGGCACGCATGGTGAGCTGAATGGTGTTCTTGCTATAGTCTGTCTGGCGCACATAGACCTTCATGCCATTGCTCAGCACCAGTTCGGTAAAGCCATGTTTCCACGTCTTCTCGCTGGTGATGGTGCCAGACTGCAAGTGGCGCTGCTTGAAATATTCGTCAAGCGTCGTCTCAGGAGTGCTCTCCTGATAGGCAGCATACTGCTGGCGCTGGGCAGCGAGAATGACATCCTCCAACTGTTGTTCGCTGGGCAGGGCAACAGTCTCCTTATCGGGTGCATACATGATGAACACCTGATTCTGGTCTGTGATGAGTTCCTTGACGGCACGGTTCACCTCGTCGAGTGTCACCTCACAATCGAATTTCTGCGTGAGCTCCCACTGCTTGTCAATAGAGATGAGCGGCTCGCCCGTAAGGAAATGGTTGACGCAGAGGCTCACGAGCTTGGAGTTAGTGCGGTCGTGGCGCTCATTGAACTTGCGCTCGTTGTGGTTCAGGCGAAACAGTTTGGCACGATCCAGTTCTTCCTTGGTGAAGCCCTGCTGTCGGGCTTGTTCACACGCTGCCACGGCAGTCATGAGTCCGCCCAGGATGCTCTCTTGCTTGCAGCTCACACTGAGCGAGAAGGCATCCTTCGTGCGACTGACAAAGAAGCTGGAGGCACGTGCCGTAGCACTCTGGAACGGAGGTACTGCCTGCTGCTTCAGCTCGGTCAGACGACCGTTCAGCATCCAACTGATCAGCTCATCGATGTAGTCGCCCCTCAGATACTCCTCGTTATTCTTTTGGTCATCGGGTGTGGCCTCGCGCTTCATGTAGAGATGACAGAGCACGATGGGCTGTTCGGCATCCTTCTCTATATCGACAATCATCTTCTCGTTGTCGTTCACGGGATAATACACGCGTTCGGCACGGTTCTTGGGCAGGGGGATGGGCGAGAACATCTTCTTAATCTTCTTCTCCACCTTATCTACATCTACGTCGCCCACTACGACAACTGCTTGCAGGTCGGGGCGATACCACTTATTATAATAGTCGCGCAGATCCTGATAGGGAAAGTTATCGACAATATCCATCGAACCGATGGGCATGCAGTCCTCATACTTGGTGCCGGCATATATCTTAGGCATGGCTTGCTCCATCAGTCGTTGCACGGCCTTGCCTGCACGACGGGTGCGCCACTCTTCGTGAATCACGCCACGTTCCTTGTCAATCTCAGCATCCTCGAGCAGCAAGTAATGGCTCCAGTCGTGGAGCACCAGCAGACAGGAGTCGAGAATGCCCTCACGCTTGAGCGGAGCCGACCCTATGTGATAGACCGTCTGGTCGATGGAGGTATAGGCATTGAGGTTGGCACCAAACTTCACGCCGATAGTTTCGCACCAAGGCACAATGCCCAAGCCCCCTTTCCTTCCCCCCGACTTTGGAGAAACGCCGGGGAAGTTCTTTGTGCCGTTAAAGGCCATGTGCTCCAGAAAGTGAGCCAGTCCGCGCTGGCGCGGCTCTTCCAGAATGGAGCCCACACGCTGTGCGATATAGAAATCAGCCAGTCCGGGTTCCTTGGCATTATGCCGGATGTAGTATGTCAGACCGTTCTTCAGCTTGCCCGTGCGCACCTCAGGATCCTGTTGCAAAGGCGTTTGTGCCGACATGCATACGACTGCCGTCAGCACCGAAAACAAAATGAATTTTCTTTTCATGCGTAAAATGATAGATTTTTGTGTGCAAATGTAATAAAAATAATCGCATCCGCCAAAGATTTCAAACACAATACCTACTTTATTCTACTTCATCATGACATACAGGTCGAGATAGCAGGCAGGACATACCTACTTATTATGATTTACGAGATGAAAAGCAATTCATTTCGGGTGATATTGCAGGATTTAGCAAAAAAGTGTAACTTTGCAGCCATAAATATTTAATGTACACATGCGTAGGACGCGTAGAATCATATTATTGTTACAGATGCTCTGTATGGCGACTGCCCTGCAAGCACAGTCGCTGAAGCTGGCTGGTCGGGTATTCGATGCTGATACAGAGAAGCCTGTTGAGTTTGCAAGTATTCTGCTTTCGGAGAGTGGCCAATGGGCTGTGACCGACAAGAATGGAGAGTTCCACATCAATAATGTACCTCAAGGAAAATCGACACTCACCGTGCAGTGTCTGGGCTATCAGAAACGCAGTTTTCCGATGGAACTGGGGCGTGATGTGACCGACATGCGGCTGCGACTGAAGCCAGAGAACCTGAAGCTGAAAGAGGTGACCGTTGTGGCTCACCGCAAACAGGATGAGGCAACAACCAGCTACACCATCAACCGCCAGACACTGGACAACCAGCAGATTCTGAGCATCAGCGATATTGCCACGTTGCTGCCTGGCGGCAAGACCGTCAACCCCTCACTCATGAACGACAATCGTCTGGCGCTGCGCAGCGGTAGCCAGGAGAAGGGCAATGCCTCGTTTGGCACTGCCATAGAGATTGACGGCATGCGACTGGACAACAATGGTATGACTGACGAGACGATGGGAGCATCTACCCGCACGCTGAGTGCCTCAAACGTGGAGAGCGTGGAGATTGTGACAGGCATCCCGTCGGTGGAATACGGTGATTTGTCGAACGGTGTGGTGAAGGTAAACACACGTAAAGGTAAGTCACCGTTCATTGTGGAAGGGAAAATCAATCAGCACACCCGTTTGGTTGCAGTAAACAAGGGGTTCGACTTAGGGCAGAAGGCCGGTGTACTGAATGCGTCATTGGAACATGCCCGTTCATTTTCGAATGCCGTTTCGCCCCATACGGCATACCAGCGCAACGCGTTCTCACTGCACTACATGAACATCTTCATGCAGGAGAGCAACCCACTGACACTGAACATCGGCGTGACAGGCAACGTGGGAGGCTACAATTCAAAAGCCGACCCTGACGAACTGTTAGACAACTATTCGAAAGCACGTGACAATGCACTGCGAGCCAACATGGAACTGCAGTGGTTGCTGAACAAGCCATGGATCACCAACCTGCAGATGAGCGGCTCGTTTGCCTGTTCCGACCATCTGGCTGAGAGCTATACCAACACCAATAGCGCAGCCACACTCTCTTACATTCACTCACTGAGGGAGGGCTACTTTATGGCAGAAAGCTACGACGACAACCCAACAGCTCCTATCGTGCTCAGTCCAACAGGCTACTGGTATGAACGCGCCTTCAGTGACTCGAAGCCGATGTCGTGGGCGCTGAAACTGAAAGCCGACTGGACCCGACGTTTCAACACGGTGGCCAACCGACTGACAGTGGGCGTGCAGTATCAGGCCAGCCGCAACAACGGACATGGGCGCTACTATGAAGACATGCGCTATGCTCCCACCTGGCGAGAATACCGCTACGACCAGCTGCCTACGATGCACAACATGGCCTTCTACGTAGAAGAGAAAGTGACAGTGCCTACAGCAAAACACTCCACCTTCGAGCTGACTGCCGGAGTGCGCGACGATCTGACCCTCATTGGCGGCTCAGCCTATGGCAACGTCAACAGTTTGTCACCCCGTGCCAACGCACGCTACGTGTTCTGGCGAAACATGCGGAGTCGCTGGATCAGGAGTCTGGAGTTGCATGCCGGATGGGGAAAGAGCGTGAAACTGCCCTCCTTCCAAGTGCTCTACCCTGCCCCGTCTTATACCGACCTGCTGGCCTTCGCCTCCACGAGCGATGCCGCGAACAAATCGTACCGTGCCTACTACACACTGCCTTCTTCAGCACGCTATAATCCCAACCTACGCTGGCAACACACACAACAAGTGGACGTGGGTCTGGAAGCCAACATCCTCGGCACACGCATCTCGGTATCAGGCTACTATCACCGCACCAACCGTAGCTACATGTCGCAGAACCTCTACACACCCTTCACGTATAAATACACATCGGTGGATTCGCTCAACAACCTCGTCAACCGTCTTGCTTCCCAAGGCATCAGCATCCCCGTTGAAGACCGCCGGTTCAGCATCGACCAGCAAAGCGGAGTGGTGAGCATGCGCAATACCGATGGAACCTTAGCTCCACAACCCATTGGCTACACCTCACGTAAGACTTATGCGATGGATGCCACCTACGTAAACTCCGCACAGCCCATCCATCGCTACGGGCTGGAGTGGATGATTGACTTCACGCAGATTAAGCCTATTTTGACTACCATCCGACTGGACGGCAACTATACCATCTACAAGGGTACGGACGAGTTGCTCTATCCCGACATCCCAACAGGTGTCACCTCAACCATGACCAATAAGGAGCTATATCAGTATGTGGGCTACTACCGTGGCAGCAATGCTAACAGTGCCGGTAGCAGAGCCGACGCCACGACCTCAATCGCCAACGGTGCCCTTTCGAAACAACTCAATCTGAATGCCACGCTGACCACACATATCCCCAAAATCAGAATGATTGTATCGCTCAGACTGGAAAGCACGCTCTACAGCTATCGCCGCCCGCTTAGCGAACTGAGTACAGGCTTTCGCGGCTATATGATAGACGGCAGCGATAACTACACGGGAACACCCTACGACGGCACTACTACCGATCAGCACATGGTGATCTACCCAGAATACTACAGCACATGGGAGCAACCTGACCAACTCATTCCTTTTGCCGAGAAGTTTCTCTGGGCCAAGGACAACGACCCAACACTCTACAGTGACCTGGCCAAACTCGTAGTACGTTCCAACTATCCCTACACCATGAACCCCAACCGTCTGTCGGCCTACTATTCGGCCAACCTAAGTGTAACGAAGGAGATAGGCGACCACGTGAGCGTATCGTTCTATGCAAACAACTTTTTCAGAAACATGAAGAAAGTGCACTCATCTCAGACCAATTTGGACACGTCGCTCTTCAACAGCAGCTATATTCCCAGTTTCTATTACGGTCTGTCACTCCGGTTGAAACTATAGAAGAATCACAAGACATCTTTTACAGAACATGAAGAAAAGACTATACCTATATTTAATATTCATGAGCGCAACGCTCTTGACCGCCTGTCGTTCTAACTACGATGAGCGCATTGAGCTGTTTGACCTCACGATCACCCTGTCGGGTCAAGACAATGTCGGTTACAGTTTTGAGGCCTCACCTGTAGAGCTAAGGGGTATTGGACGCGATGTGATGTTAACCGACACAACCGATGCGAATGGCGTGGTTCATTTCAAGGTGCCTGCCGGTGTGTATGAAGCCAGCTCATCGACTTCTATCAAGATGGGCACCAATCAGTTTCTGATTGCCAACGGCAACTCCAGCCAAATTATCATTCGAGGTGAGGAAACGGAAACGACCGTAAACGTCAAGATGATGATCTCACGTGTGAGCCAGCTCGTCATCAAAGAAATCTACAATGGTGGTAACATGAAGGACGATGGCAAGGTGTTTCAGTACGACAAGTGCATCATCCTTTACAACAACACCGCCCAGCCAGCATCTTTCGACAACCTGTGCATCGGCATCTGTTCGCCCTACAATAGCCAGGCCAACAACAGGTGGCACAACAACGACGGGCAACTGATATATAAGGATGAGAACTATATCCCTGCCATCGACGGCATCTGGTACTTCCCCAACACGCTGACCGTTGAACCTTACGAACAGGTGGTCATCAACTGTCACGGAGCTATCGACAACACACTGACCTACCCCAACTCAGTAAACTATGCCAATGCCGACTACTACTGTATGTACGACCCGGAAGTGGGCTACACCAACACCTACTACTATCCCACTCCGGCAAACGTCATACCTCCCTCACACTATCTGAAGGCGGTGAAGATAGGTGTCTCGAATGCCTGGGCGCTCAGCCTCACCTCGCCAGCCGTGTTCCTGTTTCAGACGCAGGGAGTGACACCTACTGCCTTTGCCACCGACGTGAACAACATGACCTATATTCCCAGCAGCGCCCAGACCGATATCAACAAGGTACTGAAGGTGCCTTGCGACTGGATACTGGATGGTGTGGAGGTGTTTGCCGCAGGGTTCAAGAGCGCCAACACGAAGCGACTCACACCAGTCATCGATGCCGGCAGCGTGAACTTGACCAATCAGCACGGCCACACACTTTATCGCAATGTGGACAAAGCGAGTACCGAGCAGTTGCCCGAGAACGAGGGCAAGCTGGTCTATGGCTACGCGCTGGGCGTAGATACCTCTACCGATCCCAGTGGCATCGATGCCGAAGCCTCCATCAAGAACGGAGCCCACATCGTATATATGGACACGAACAATTCAACCAACGATTTTCACGAACGACAGAAATGCTCTTTAAGAAACTAATATTGACCTCAGCTTGTGTGGCATTGGCCTTACAGAGCCATGCTCAGGACTCCTTACTGCTTCATGACTATCAGTTTGTGAAGCTGGCCGACCCATGGCTCACCAGTCATAACGCAGCCGCCCTGTCACGCTATGCCACAAAGAGCTATGCCCAGGCTGAACTATCCTTCACTGGCGAAAAGGGCGGGTTCACCAACTATGAAGGAGCACCCAGCGTGCTGCAGTTCAACGGAGCCATTGAATCCTTCTACCGCATCAGCAAGCGCACCGTGCTCTACGGACAGATGAGCTACGACAACTTCTCAGGCAACGACATGGCAGGATCTGGTTTTATTGACACTTATCACCTGCCCTTCGATATTGTGGAGGACTCGCTCACCAACTTAGGGCGCAAGCATCGCAACACCTATCACCTCACTGGCAGCTTCGGCACCGACGTCTATCGCGGCATTGCCATCGGAGCCCGCGTGGATTATACGGCTGCCGACTATGCCAAATACAAGGACCTGCGCCATCAGAACAAACTGATGGACTTGCAGGTTCGTGCAGGAGTGTATTTCCCACTGGGGCGCTGGGGCAGCATCGGTGCCAACTATCTGTATCGCCGAAAGACCGAGAGCGTAAGCTTCAGCACCATCGGTACGAGCGACAAGGTCTATAAGTCACTCATCGATTATGCCAACTTCACTGGCTACGTGGAGCAGTTTGGCAACGACGGCTATACCGACAAGACCAACGAGATGCCGCTCTTTGAGGACAGTCACGGTGGCAGTCTCCAGTTTGAACTGCGTCCCATCGCCAGCCACTTGCCACCATCATCCCTCTTCGTCAATCTTTCCTATACCCACGGTACAGGCTATTATGGTCGTAAGTCGCCTTATACGATTACCTATACCAACCACAAGCGTGACGTGTTCCGTCTTTACACCCGCCTCTCTCTGATGACGCATACCTCGAGGCATAGTCTTGATTTGGCGTACTCCAGCAACAAGCTCCAGAATAGTGCCGAGACCTATCGTCCGCTCACCAATGCAATGGGTGCTTCCTATTATGAATACTATGATCCCACGGAGACGGCCGACAAGCGCCTGCGCACCTTCTCGCTGGATTACACCCTCCATCTGGGTATTGTTGGCGAGCAGCCCACATGGACACTGACAGCCGGTTACCACTGGCAGCGTCGTAATACCACCGTCTATCTCTATCCCTATTACCGCCGTCAGCAGCTCACCAACCGCGAGTTTACTGCCAGCGTGCTGCGCAATATCCTGTTGTCTCGTGGCAAGCTGACGCTCAGTATCAATGGAGGTATCATGAACGGTAGTGGCGAGCCCTACCAGCAGGGCTCCTTCATCACTCCTGCGGCTACAGGCCAGCAGGGTGGGGCAGAGACCTCCGCTCCCGCCACGATGGAAGCTTTCCTTTGGCAAGACTATCACCTGTGGACCTCACCGCAATACACGCTGGGCACTCATGTGCAATACGCCTTTCGCTTCCCCTCCACCAATCTGTTAACGCATATTGGTGCTTCCCTACAACATCGTCACGCCACACGTCTCGCTAACGAAGACTACTGCGGTCGCCAGCGTACCACAGCTACCGTTAGCG
>JAEEGH010017171.1_pt1 | contig 15468 bp, 9 predicted proteins | sample 9134181 | NCBI WGS metagenome assembly JAEEGH01 (sample SAMN16246544, study PRJNA631951) | gut metagenome | biome: gut microbiome; feature: rumen; material: DP-attached | host: Bos | place: Iran: Karaj | collected 2018-10 | reverse complement strand
AGTCTTAGGAGGACCTTGTTATATCCATTTAACTATCAGGGCGCGTGTTCTTTCGTGTGCAAAGGTACGAGATTTTTAGCAATCAGCCAAACTATTGGGCGAATTTTTGATTGAAATAGTCGAATTGGGCATACGAAGATGCCTGGCTCTTAGCGGTTGTTTTGCCTGTAGGAATGTAGTTAAACAGTCCCACACGGATACCTTTCCAATAACCGCCACGCATAGCGAATGCCGAACCTGCAGACTGATAATGCTCTCCATCTATACTATAATAAAAAAGGTGGCGATTCTGCTCACAATCGTTGGTTACCTTGAGCCATACTTCCTGGTAGCTACCCTTAGCGATTAGCTTACGCTGACCACCGAACTCAGTAAACACACCATCCTTACACAATCCTACCCCACAAAACAACTTACCAGAGCAGAAAAGTCCCGCATAACTATCACCTTTAATGCTTACTTTGGTAGTGCTCTCACTCTGATTGCCAATCACCTTCTGAGTAAGCATATTGCGAACCTGTTTCAGGCTATCTGCAGGCAAGGCATTGAGTGTGAGCCAGCCTTTGCGATCGGTGAGATTCCAATGCGTATCAACCGGATTATGATTCCATTGCCAGTGTAGTCCTATGGCGCCATTAAAGTCGTCACAGGACTGGAAACTGGCAGTTCCCGCCGAAGAAACAGGCTTTTTCCAAGCAACCACCGGCTCACCAATACCGTTCTTATCATAGTCGATACCTATCACTGGCCAATCGGCTTCCCAACGAGCCGGTTGCAGATGAACCACACGCCCTAAGACAGGTGTTTCCTGAAAATGATAGAACCACCATGAACCATCAGGAGCATCAACCAAAGCACCTTGGTGAGGACCATTAATAGTAGTTGAGCCCTGCTCTAAGACGATACGACGCTCGTAGGGACCATATATGTTACGAGAACGTAACACTGTTTGCCAGCCTGTACCAACACCTCCCTCAGGAATTATCAGATAGTACCAGCCATTACGCTTCATAAACTTAGTACCCTCGGCAATAGGCCCTTCATACACCGTTTGCCCCTCATCAAGCAGCGTTTTGCCATCGGCCGACATGCGGTGCACTATAATAGGACCAGCGCCATGCTGACTGCGCCCTAAATAAGCCTGTCCATCTTCGTCCCAGAACGGACAAGGGTCTTCCCACTTAGCAACGCGCTTCACCAGGTGCAATGGTGCCCATGGGCCCGCAGGATTGCTGGCTGTTGACATATAAAGGCCTTCGTCGGGTGTACAGAAATAAACGTAGTATAGTCCATGGTGATAGCGAATGCTAGGTGCCCATGAACCGCCGGCATAATGCTGGTTAGCATCCCATCCGGGCTCGTTAAAACGACGATATATCTGAGAGATATAACGCCAGTTCACCATATCGTCGCTCTCCAGCACCTGCATACCCATAAAGTGGAAATCAGAAGCCACCATATAGAACTTGTTACCCACACGAATCACATCAGGATCTGAAAAATCAGCATTCAGCACAGGGTTGCGATACGTACCGTCACCCTGATCGCCCCATCCCTCGGTATCAACTTCCACAAAATCAGGGCGAACATCCTCATCAACTGTTGAAACGTGGATATTAGAGAACTGCACATCTCGTGCATGACGCACAAAGAAACCTTTGGCTGGCAGATTGCCCCACATCGTGGCCTCAGGATAGCTAGCAGCCTTTTCATCGGCGATGGAATCGGCAATTTCGGTTAATTGGGCTGCTTTTACCCCACCCTTATGATGCAATGATATATTAGATAAGTACACATGACGTACAGGATGACCAGGCAATCCTGTAATAGAACAGCCCATGGAGCCGGCATTACGAATCTGGATATTATTGATATGCACACCATCTATCGAACCTACATGATCGATATGCTGCCCAGTTTTGTAGCCACGTCCACGATGGCCCAAACGTACAAAGATAGGCGACTCGGTGCCTTCAACGATGAAATCGGCAATTGTCACATTCTCCAGCACACCTCCATCCACAATCTCAAGCGAGATAGCCGACGAGCCAATCCACTGTCCGAAGAACTTCTCCTGCTGATCGTAGCTGGGTTTTACTACTATACCGCTGATATTGATATTTCGGAAGCCGCCATTGGTCTCAGTACCCAGTTTAACGGCATTACAATGGCTCGATACCACACAATCGCTGATACGCACGTTTTCACAAAGACGGGGCGAGGTACTCTTCAGCGTAATACCGTCATCGTCGCTATCAGCTATCATACCACGCACAATCACCTCATGGCAGCCATCAATATCCAGTGCATCGTTATTATAGTTATTACGATTAAAAACCTTGATTCCATCGATATTCAAGCGGTCGCAAGCCAAGTAATGCTGCATCCAGCAGCCCGAATTACGCAAGGTGACACCACGCACCAGAATATCCTGACTCTGGATAAAGCGAATCAGATGCGGACGGGTGATGCCTTCATCGTTCCATGAGAGTTTCTTAAAGGCCCGTCCTCGACCATCTATGGTACCCAAGCCATCAATCGACACATCCTGCACGCCATCAGCATAGATCAATTGGATGGTGGTAGTTTGCGTTCGAAGCGACAAATAGTCCGATTTCATCGGTAAATAATCCTCTAATCGGGTACTACCATAGAGCGTAGCTCCTTGTTCCAGATACAGGTGTACATGACTCTTCAGTTGTATGGTACCTATCTTATATTTACCTGCAGGCACCACCACACGACCACCGCCTGCAGCAGAGCAAGCGTCGATGGTCTGTTGTAAAGCATGCGTAGAGAGTACTGTGGTGTCGTTTTGGGCACCATAACTTTTAATGTTAAAGTCGGCTGCGTGCATCGATGCTATACACAAAGACGCCAGAATAGTTACAATTACTTTCATATATGTTGCAAAGTTAAACATTTCCTTTAAAATTAATAGCATAAATGTGGATAATTTACTAAATTTGCACACAATTTTTCACAAAACCCAACCCATATTTATATGAAAAGACTTTTTATGTTACCCCTTCTGTTGCTGGCCGTATTATCGGCTCAGGCACAGAATCCGTACCTCCCGCTTTGGGAGCATCTGCCTGATGGCGAACCCCGTGTATTTGAGGATCCCGATCAGCCAGGAAAGTTCCGTGCATACATTATTGGTTCGCACGACACCAACTACACAGCCTACTGCGGAAGCGATATCCGCATGTGGTCGGCACCTGTTGAGGACTTAAGCCAATGGCGCGACGAAGGTCCTATCTTCACCCATTATGTTGACGGTCAGTGGGACACCATGTTTGCCCCCGATCTGGTTGAGGTAAAAGATAAGGCCACAGGTAAGAAGACTTACTATCTGTACCCCCACTCTCGTGGCTGGCAGCGTGTACCCATGGTTTGTAAGGGCGACCGCCCCAACGGCCCCTTCACTCCCATCAACCTCACAGAGGATGGTCGCAAGTGTCTGCCTGGCTCATTGATTGATTTCGACCCATCAGTATTTATCGAGCCTGTAACCAACAAGAAGGATCCCGATTACGCTAAAGGTTTCCGTGCCTACGTATTCTATGGTTTCCAGCACTCAACCGCTTGCGAGTTGGATCAGAATACCATGTACTCAATGCGCCCAGGCACTGAGCTGCACGATTACTTTATCCCCGCATCGGCTAGTTATGGTAAGGTACGCGACCCAGAGGGCACGCAGTATCCAGCCCTCTATAAAGGCCAGAACCCTGGCGAGTTTAACTTCTTCGAGGCATCGAGCATCCGTCAGGTAGGCAACAAATACGTGATGGTATTCTCTGGTTATAGCGGTCCTGACTACGGACAGGGCTCTACTAACTCTGCCCTGCGTTATGCTTTTGGCGATTCGCCATTAGGCCCATGGCGCTCTGGTGGTGTACTAGTTGACTCACGTGGTGTAGTAACTGGCGAAGATGGTTCGAAGCTGATTACCACCAATGCGGCCCACAACACCCACGGCTCGCTGCAGGAGATCAACGGTCAGTGGTACGTATTCTATCATCGTCCACCACGTGGTTTCGGCTATGCCCGTCAGGCAATGGTTGCTCCTGTTAAGATCACATGGGATAAGAAACCTGTAGCTAAAGGCGGTACCGTAAAGATTACAGGTTACGATCCATACGCTGCAGATAACAGTTGGACAGCCAAGGCTACCGATGGCACAGAATATACAGGTGCCGAGGTAACCTCTGAGGGTTTCCAGATTTTTGGTCTGCCTCCTTATCAGTACTATTCGGCTGGTATCGCCTGCTTCATGACTGGCGGCACAAACAGCAACGACTGGATGCAGGACAACCACGACGTATGGAACAACTCGATGGATCTGGCTGGCATTACCAATACTGGCATCGTAGGCTTTAAGTACTTTGGCTTTGGCGGTCTGAAAGCTGATACCAAGGGCATCAAGGCCTTTAAAGGTATCAACAAAGGCGATGGCGCAACATTGAATCTGAACCTGACACCAGGTGGACATGGTGCTTTCAAGATTCACGTTCGCCTGGATAACCCATGGAAGGGCGAAGAGATTGCCGTTCTGGATATTCCTGCTGATGCACCACGTACCGCTAAGATTTACCAGGTTAGCACACCTGCTGTCGAAGGTTTGACAGGTAAACACGCCATCTATCTGGTGGCCGATGGTGCCGAGATTGAAGCCCCTATGCGCCCACAGTGGGGCCCACGCAGACCTCAGCGCCCTCAGGGACTGTTTGACCTGCACGGTATCGGCTTCTCAAAGGCTGGCGATAAGTTCGAAGCTCCAGTTGTGCCTCAGGTTAACATTGAGGTTGACGGACAGAAGTTAGTAATGCCCACAACACCTATCCGCTTCACCAATCTGAACGGCTATACCGACCAGACCCGCTATCAGGTATATGGCAAAGTAAGCGACAACTCAAACATTGTTGTCACTTCTGATGTACCTGAAGTAAAGTTTGAGATAAGCAAAGTTGTAGAAGGACGTGCCACCGTTAAGGCAACCTACAACGGTCTTACAAAGATATTCCTGATTAACTAATAAAGAAAAAGGATGCACTCAACCGAGTGCATCCTTTATTCTTTCCAAGGCTTCTCTCAGTCGCGAACGCTGAGTAGCTATGTTAAAGCGCACATAGCCCTCGCCTGTCTGAGGCCCGTACATCGTACCTGGATTAAGCCATACCTTAGCCTCATCGAGCAGTTTTTCGCATAGGGCCTGCGCAGTGATGCCCATAGCCGAGATATCAACCCAAGGCAGATAGGTGCCCTCTAGTTTGCAAACCTTCCACTGTGGTATATTAGCCTCAACAAACTCGCAAAGCAACTGATAGTTACCCCAAAGATACTGGTTCAGCTCATCTATCCAATCTTCGCTCTCGTTATAGGCAGCTTTCAGCGCCACAGGACCAAAGGGATTCAAGTCGCACACCTCGTTGATATTAACGGCACGATCCAATCGGCGGCGCCATTCAGGCTGCGAGCAGATGATGTTGGCTGCCTGCAAACCGGCTATATTAAACGACTTTGAAGGCGAATTCAGGATGACACTATTCTGACAACAAGCCTCGCTTACAGCCGCAAACGGCTGGAATTGATAGCCTGGCATCATCAGTTCGCAATGAATCTCATCGCTCACCACCTTTACACCGTACTTCAAGCAGATATCGTTCATCTGCATCAGCTCAGCCTTAGTCCACACGCGTCCTGTGGGGTTATGAGGATTGCAAAGCAAGAAAACAGTAGTCTTCTCGTCGGCGCACTTGGTCTCAAAGTCCTGCCAATCCACCTCGAAAGTATCGCCAACACGCTTCAATGCGGTTTCTAATACCTCGCAACCGTTGTTACGGACTGACGAGAAGAAACAATTGTAATCGGGCGACAAGATCAGCACCTTCTCACCTGGCATGGTGAGCGCCTTAATGGCCACGCTCATGGCAGGAACGACACCTGTGGTATAGAGAATTTCTTCGCGATGGATTGTCCAATCGTGGCGACGCTGGAACCATGAGATCACAGCCTCGTAGTAATCATCCTCAACTACGGTATAACCAAACACGCCATGCTCGGCACGTTCACGTACAGCCTCCAATATGGCTGGCGCAGCCTTAAAGTCCATATCGGCCACCCAAAGTGGGATAACTTCATCATTAGGACACTCGTCCCATTTAACGCATCCCGTTCCACGACGGATGATCAATTCATCGAAATTGTATTTCATATCTTTAACCTCTAACTTCTATCTTACAGTTGTTCGGCTGGCGCACGTTCTCATCGATAGTAATCGAACCTATGCTGTCGGCAACGATATGGCCGCTAGTGGGGTTCTTGATATTCTCGATATGGCCTTTGATGTCGGCCTCAACGGTTGAATACTCAAATACACGGTCGCAAGCAGCATCAAAGGTACAATTCTCGAGCACCAGGTTCTGCGCATAGCACAGTAGCTGCTCGCCTGCCAGATGACAGTTAACCAAACGAACATTCTTAGAGTGCCAAGCCAAATACTCACCATCCAACGTAGAATCATAGATGGTGATATTCTCACACTCCCAGAACGAATCCTTGGTAACGATGTTAGCGTTGTGTATCTCAACATTCTTACAATACTGGAATACATACTTAGCATCGCTCTCCAAGCCATCTACATAGATATTCTGCGAGAACATAAAGGGATAGGTTCCCTCGTGCAGTTTCACGTTCTTCAGTTTCAAGCCGTCAACCTTCCAGAAGGTCTCGTCGGCATCGTTAATCACCACATTCTCCAGCTCCACATTCTTCATCTCACGGAAGAACTTAGGTCCGTCGATGGTGCAATCCTTCATCACCAAGTCGTTGGTGTACCAGATAGCCGAACGCGATCCGGGAGCAAAATAGCAACGTTCTATCTTGGCGCCATCAACATGCCACCAAGGATACTTACCATAAAATTTGCTGTTGTAACATTCCATGTTCTGGCACTGCTTGATACCAGACTCTCCATCTACAATTGTGATTTCCTCTAATCTCAAATCATGAGTGGCAAACAGAGGCCTCTCGCCTCCAAATTCCTTACCTATAATTAGTTCCATTGTTTTTGTATTATTTTATATCGCGTGCAAAGTTACTAAGAAAAATCCGTAATCAGCGTAAACCGACTACGGATTCTGTCACCCTTTAAGGGTTTTTATAATTTAAAGAGAGAGAATTTACTTACTAGCCAACAGATAAGTGTTCAGTGGTTCCATGACTACCGTACGACTGGTAAGGTACATGTTGTCGTGGGTCTCGTTCATCTTATAGGTCTTAACCGTTGTAAGATTAGGAGCCTGCGAACGGTAGAGTGTTACCTGCGAGGGGATATCATAGGTCTGCTTCTCGGCATTCCACTTGCTTACCTCAACATTGTAGCCATTCTTAAAGTACTTATAAGTCAGGCGGCTGCTCTTCTGCCACTGCTGTGTGGCTTCATCCCAGCTCAGCATCTCCTTGAAGGCAAGGCGACCCTGCTCATCGTATTCATAACGATACTCAACCTTCTGAGCCTCACTCTGATTGTTAGCTGCATACGAACTAACAGTGCTAAGACACATGGCGATAACCATTGCTGCTGTGATGATTGCTTTCATACCTTTATCGTTTTAAATTGTTATTTTTATCTGTTTGACGTTGCAAAGGTACGAAAAGTTGCACAAGCATTAAGTTATTTGAATGTTATCATTAGGTTAAATCTGCTTAGCCTCCGAGAAATAGTACTTTCTCAGAGGCATTTTAACCGGTTCGCCACTTACGTTAATCTCCTGCTGCAGCTTGATATCCTGCGATGATGCGCCTACCTTAATGATATACTTGCCTGGCTGGATATTCCACTGGCGCTGACCATCATGGGTATAATAACCTAACTGCTCGGTGTACATCTTCACGCTAATCTTCTTGCTCTCACCTGGCTTCAGCGATACACGGGCAAAGCCTTGCAGCTGGATAGGACGAATCTGCTGACTCTTATCGGCAGGCGAGAGATAGATCTGTGCCACCTCATCGGCTGCCACCTTACCAGTATTCTTCACATCAAAGGTGAGGTTAAAGCTCTCGTCCTTGGTAGTAACCTCGGTTGTAGCCTCTAAGTTAGCATACTCGAAGGTGGTATAGCTCAAACCATAACCGAAGGGCCATGCAACACGTGCATCCTTCTCGGCAGCATAGTTGTAGCAGATAGGCTCGTTGATCTCAACATTAGGATAGCTGACAGAGAGCTTAGCTGATGGCGATACCTTACCATACAGGATGTCGGCAACAGCATTACCACCCTCCTCGCCTGGATACCAGGCCTGAATGATGGCAGCACACTTCTCGGCTAAGCCAGAGATAACCTGAGCTCTACCGCCAAACATCACCAGCACTACAGGTTTGCCTGTCTGGATGAGTTCCTCAACAAACTGCTCCTGCTTACCTGGCAAGCGCAGGCCCTGACGATCGCGGTTCTCACCACAAAGCATCACGTTCTCGCCCACGGCAGCAATAATCACATCGGCATCCTTAGCCATCTGCAGGGCTTCGGCTTTGTCGGCCTTTTCGCCTGCATCCACCTTGCGGTGCAGCAACTCGTACTCCCAAGCACGTGCATCGCCCAGCTCACCGTATTTAGTCTCAATCTCCTCGGTCCAATCGCAACCACGCGAATACATCACGTTCACGCCCTCGGGCTTGTGGTTCTGCATACCTTCGAGCAGTTTCACGATGTGAGGATTCTCCGACTTATAGTCGACCTTCTTCCAGAAGTACGACATGGCAGGATAGGTATAGTCGCCACACATAGCCCAGATAGAGTTGGCATTAGGACCAGTAAGGAGCACGTTCTTCACCTCCTTGAGTGGCAGCACCCCATTGTTCTCCAACAGCACCACACTCTGGGTAGCGATATCGTAGGCCGTCTTTCGCTCCTCGGGAGTATCGAGTTTGATATCCTCCTTCGAGTAGAGGTAGGCATCCTTATCGAACAGGCCCATACGGAACTTAGTGCGCAGCACATTCTTCACGGCACGCTCCAGCACCTCGGGCTTAACCAGACCTTTATCGATAGCCTCCTGCAAAAGCTGGTAGTTGGCACCAAAGGGGAAGTCGACATCGTTACCACCATTGATGGCAGCAGCAGCCTTTTCTACTGCGCTGTCGATATTTGGAATCTGGTCGATAGCGGTATAATCGCTCACCACCATACCATCGAAACCTACGTAACCACGCAGAATATCCTGCAGAATCTCGCTGTTAGCCACACATCTGATGCCATGCACATCATGATAACCAGGCATTACAGCTACGCTACCAGCCAAACGAATCATAGTCTCGTGAGGCAACAGAATCTCTTCCATCATCTCCTTCTCGTCGGCATCGCCGCCACCACCATAACCTAAGTAGTGCTTAGAGCAGGCGCCAACACCTTTCTTCAAGTCGCCCTGCTGCAAGCCGTTTACAAAAGCGGTACCCATCACAGCCGACAGGTAGCCATCCTCGCCATACGACTCCTCCAAGCGATTAAAGCTGGGGGTGCGACATACATCCACCATTGGCGACAGGGCAAAGATACCACCCATCTTACGCAGCTGCGTACTGGTCTGACGTGTTTTCAGTTCAGCCAACTCAGGGTTGAACGAACCAGCCTGACCAATCTGCTGGGGATAGATGGTGGAACCTAAGGTATTGATACCCGAGAGCACCTCTTCGTGCAAAAGTGCTGGGATACCATTGGGTGTATGGTGCATCAGCCAGTCCTGAATAGCCACAGCACGATCGCGCAATTCGTTCGGATCGCGAGGCTGCTGCATGCAGAACTGTGAGAAATGACCAATACCATAAGGTATCAGTTCCTTACACTTGGCTGTATCTAACTTGCCGTCAGCATCAAAGAGTTCGTCCATATACATACTCTTCAGCTGTGCGATGCGCTCCTCCTGAGGCATCTTCTGGTAGAGTTCATCAATTTGCTGTTCCATGTCTGTTGCTGTGTTACAACTTGTAATTAATGCAGCAAGCGCCATCATAGCCCAACTGCCAATAGTCTTAAGTTCCTTTTTCATTGGATAATACCTTATTTATTATTATTTAGTCTCGTACCACTTCTTCAGCACGTAGAAGGCCAGCTTCTTCTCGCCCTTATCGCTTACCAGACCCTTACGGTTATAGTAGTCCTGCACACCAGGCAGAACACGACGAGGCGAACGGAAGTCCTTCAGAATCCAAGGTGTAGTACCTGCCAGACCCTCAATCTTATCGAGCATGGCGGTATTCTCCTTGTAGAGATTCTCCTGGAACTCCTCGGTCCAACGCTGGTTCTTGGCACCATGATAGCCGTAACGGGCACCGCCACCGAACTCGCTGATAATCACGGGTTTGTCGTAAGGAATCACCCACTTCATCTTTGGGGCATCGTTTACATCGCGATACCAACCAATATACTGGTTGAAGCTTACTACATCCACATACTCGTTCATGTTGTCGTTTAAACGGTTCACATAGTTCGAGGCACCAGTAACCTCCATCGCCATCGAAATCAGACGGGTGTTATCGAGTGTGCGGGCATATTTGGCCAGACCACCTAAGAACTTATCACGCTCGGCAGAGTGTGGGGTTTCGTTGGCGATACTCCAGATAATCACGTTAGCGCGATTATGGTCGCGGGCAATCATATCGGTAAGCTGCTGCTTGGCATTGGCAAAGGTGTTGGGATTAGTCCAGGCGATGGTCCAGTAAACAGGAATCTCGCTCCATACCAGGATACCCATACGCTCAGCCTCGCGCACCATCTCCTCGTGGTGAGGATAGTGGGCCAGACGCACAAAGTTACAACCTAACTCCTTGGCCCATGAAAGCAGCGTGTGAGCATCCTCGACGCTGTTGGCGCGTCCGCCACCATTGGGCTTCTCGTTGTGGATAGAGATACCCTTCAGGAAGATGGGCTTGCCGTTAAGCAGAATCTGCTTGCCACGTGTCTCGATGGTACGGAAACCGATAGAATCAGCAACCATACCTGCATCGAGCGTGAGCTGCACATCATAGCGCTTGGGGTTCTCTGGGCACCACAGCTGCAGTTTCTTGGCAGCCACCTTCAGAACACCACTCACCTTGCCTTCGGCATCGGTAGTGAACTGCTGTTTCAACTTCAGTTCAGGAATATACACCTCTACCTGATGACCAGCCTCCTTGGCGTTCATCTTAGCCGAAAAGGCGAGCTCTCTCACCTTGGCCTTGTTGGCGGCCTTTTTCAGCTGCAGATCGTAGTTCTCCAGATAGTTCATGGGCACTTTTACCAGCTTCACATCGCGGGTAATGCCACCGTAGTTCCACCAGTCGAAAATCTGTGTGGGCACATCCTCGGCATGACGCTTGTTATCCACCTTGACAATCACGGTGTTCTCGCCTTTCTTCAGCAAGTCGCTGATATCATAGTTGAATGGGGTAAAGCCACCCACGTGGTGACCAGCCTTCTTACCATTCACCCATACATGGCAATCGTAGTTTACAGCACCGAAATACAGCAAGGTGCGGCATTCGGTCATAGGCACAGCCTGGAAACTCTTCTTAAACCAAACTGTTCCCTCGTAGAAAAACAGCTTTTCGTCCTGTGTATTCCAGTCAGAAGGAATCTTCATGGTTGGCGACTTATCGAAGTCGTACTCAATCAAATCCTCAGGTTTCTGGGGCTTGGCATTGATAAAGAAACCATTACGCATAGGGTTCATGCGATAGTCGTAATAGCCCTCTTCCTGTACATCAACAATGTAGTTCCAATCGCCATTCAATGAACAGCTCTCATAAGCCTGCACATTCTGGATTAATGGCAGGGGCTCGTTAGCGGCTGAAGCTGCAAGCACACCACTTGCAGCCAGCAACATAGTAGTTAGTAATTTCTTCATATCATTTGTTATTTGATGATTAATCCTCCATTAGGCTGGATAGTAACCTTAGCCTTGCCCTTCTTATCTACCTTCAGGGTACCCATGGTAGGCTCGCCCTTCTGGTTATCTACATAGATAGTTGGTGTTTTGCCAGCCAACATCGAAAGATCGAGTGTGAGCTTGAGTGGCTCCTTCTGGGCATTCAAGCCTGCAATGTACCAATCAGCACCATGGCGACGGGCCAGTACCACGTACTTGCCAGGATAGCCATCAATATAGCGTGTCTCATCCCATGTAGCAGGCAGAGTCTTCAGGAAGTCGAGCTCGAACTGAGGCAGCTCCTGCAGGTTGTTAGGACACATGGCCACACACTGGATAGATGTCTGGTTGGTAATGCCTGAAGCAATCTCGAAGATATCGGTAGTTTTGCGAGAGTGACGACTCTTGTTGTCGCGACTCAGATACTTGTTCATAATCACACCACCCCAGTCCATCGATGCCACAGCATTGCGGCAGAATGGATGCAAGGTAAGGTCGAATGGCTCGTGGATGGCAGCGCCCTCTCCAAAGAACACGTTCTCGCTGGCCAGCACAGCCTCAGAGGCTACGTAATTGGGGAACATACGCTCCCAACCGCGAGGCAGGGTGCATCCATGGAAGATAACCTGAATGCCGTAACGGTTGGCATCAACCATGATATCCTCGTAAAGCTGCAGGGTTTCCTGCTTGTCGCCACCAAAGAAATCAACCTTGATGCCCTTCACGCCAATCTGCTGCAACCACTTGAATTCGCGGTTACGAGCCAGCGAGGTATTCAAACAGTTACGTGGGCCCTGAGGCGCATCGTTCCAATAGCCGTTAGAGTTGTACCAAAGCATCAGGCTTACACCCTTGCTCTGTGCATAACGTGAGAGTTCCACCATTTTGTCACGACCTATCTGCGTATCCCAAAGGGCATCAACCAAGCAGTACTCGTAGCCCATAGCTGCAGCCAGGTCGATAAACTGTACCTGATCCTTATAAACGGTAGCACCATCCTGCCAGATAAGCCAGCTCCAGGTATATCGGCCCTCCTTATACTGTTCAGAGGCCTCGTAGAGTGGATCAACCACATCGTAGCTCACGGTAGTCTCAACGATAGGCTTCAGGGTTGAGCCTACGGTGATGGTACGCCAAGGTGTTTCGGCAGGTAACGACAGCGCTACAAACTCCGAACCAAAGCCACCATTCTCGCCCTTGTCGGGGAAAGCGATGGTATAGCCTGTACCAGGCTGATAATCAGAAATATGTGTGCCACAATATGCGCCAGTGGTACCTGTCTCGCTAACCAGTGCCCAACCATCCTGCAGGTGGAACAGGCAAGGGAAGGTGTAGCCACGACCATAGTGCGACTTCTCGTTCAGCTGGCCATCAACGCTATAACCCTCTTCGTAGCTGGGTTTAGTATTTGCCCAACCTGTCTTAGGACCAATCTGCGGTGTGATAAATGTGGTGGTGCCATCAGGGAAGTTAAAGCTGGTAGCCTCGCCAAAAACCAGCGTGCGCTGCATGCCACGTGGAGCTTTGGCAATACCATACTTAAAAGCCACATCGTTATCAGCTACCATAAAGGTAACAGTCATCTGCAACTTCTGTTCGTTCTCGAGTGTTAATGTAAGTTTGTTGGCCTTGTAATCAATGTGCGAAGCCTTAACGGTACGGATATCATACTGCTTTGCCACAGCCTCGGTCTTGCTATCCACAATCTTCAAGCCCTGGGTTAAATCGCCAATGCTGGTGTTCAAGCCTAAGTTCGACTTGGTAACCATCTGCTTACCATCAAGCGATACCTGATAGGTAGCCTTGCCACCCTCATCATTCACTGTAACTTCCAGATTTCCACTTGGTGATTTCACCTTTACCTCCTCTGCCCCGCAGAGACTTGTAGCCAACAAAGCGGCTACCAAAAAAACATTTCTGATCATAGTTCGTTAGAAAATATTGATATTTTGGTTGCAAAGATACGAATTAAATACGAGGGAAAAATCAACGTTTTTAAAAAGTTTGTTAAATAAGTCTTCCGTCAAACAAGATTTCCTTACTTTTGCATTTATATAAAGTAGAAAAAGTTCAAAACGCCTATAATTATGAAGAAATATAGTTGCCTATGGATATGCTCCGCATTAATGCTGGTTCTGGGCATAAGCAGCTGTAACGATAGCAATGAAGACGTGAAAGGTATTGAGACAATCATACCATCAACACTTCTTCAAAAGGCTTTTTATATGGCTAAAGACGACACTCAACAACCCGTATGGCTGCAAGAGAAGATTGCAAACAATCCATACCTAAATGTTTATTTTAGCGACAAAAATGGCGGACACTATATTTTAGAATATCCCAACAGAACTCATACAACATGCGAACTTTACGATACGAACGGCAACCTTCAATCCCCTACGACGCAGCAGGCACTTGATGCGACTTTGTCAGCTGGTATCCCTTGGACATGTACGCATATTTATTCTTACCCCATAAAAGCAGGAACTGAAGAATGGAAGAGTCTAACCTCAAAAGAAAGAGTGGGAAAGCTACAATTATCTGACAATCTGCTTGGAATTATGCGAACAGAAGACCTCATCAAGGTTTGTCTTGATTTTCCATATGCCACAGATTTCTATGCCTTCGATGATTACCAATCAGGATTTAAGTATATTTACAATGAGTTTAACGGTCTTCAGGAACTGATGAGCCGCAACGATTTGGCAGAACCATTCCTTTTGTTTCTCGACGTGAACTGGCAGAAAACAGAAATGATGAAAAGCCAAGAGGATTTAGTCAGAGGTGAATATACATTACTATCCATGATTTTCAAAATCATGCTTGCACAAGATGCCGTAATCAACCAGATGAGCAGAGAACAAATCCACCAGATGCTTGACCTTTGTATCAGGAATAATAATATTGAAACAACCCAGTCTGACTTTTGGGGAGCTTGGCACTCTGAGGGCACCTGGTATATCTACACCAAAGTCATCAAAAACAAAGGCGGATTCCTGTTCAAAGATGACAGAGAGATTAGGATGTTTAATGACTATACAGAGAAACCTATACCATACCTATATAAAGAAGGAGACGAGTATTATTATTTATTCACCGACGACTTCAAAGCACGAGTTTTGGAATATGTAAAGACTTTCAGATAATTAATACCAGCACCAGTACTTATAAGCAAAGACTACAGTCCTCCCACTAAAGCTTCACTATGGCGGCTTCTACTTCTGCGACCATATTCCAGCCGCATTCGAATAAATACGAATAAAATATTCGCATATTGCCTACATGCCTACATAAAATTGCTCAAAACAACTGTGTTTATGGGCGTTTTCGTGTTGTCCAAGCCTACATAAAGCCCCACAAAAGCCTACATGCGGCCTACATGATTCCTACATAAAATCCACAAAAAGTAGCTTTTTGATAAGCCAGAAGTAGCTTCTTGAGGCACAAGAAGTGGCTTCATGCCTGGCAAGAAGTTACTTTTCAACGTACTTGCAATAATTTATATGAAGGGTAGTTGCGAAATTCTCTAGAGAATTTTTGGCTAAGTGCCGTACTAAACATT
>JAEEGH010017167.1_pt1 | contig 15472 bp, 15 predicted proteins | sample 9134181 | NCBI WGS metagenome assembly JAEEGH01 (sample SAMN16246544, study PRJNA631951) | gut metagenome | biome: gut microbiome; feature: rumen; material: DP-attached | host: Bos | place: Iran: Karaj | collected 2018-10 | reverse complement strand
GAGAAGGATCTCGATATGGCCTATGGCATCTGTCAGTCCCTCAGGGACGAGCTTCCCTGCGAGATGTGCGGCAGATGCTGCCACCAGCCCAACATCATCGTCCGTCCCGAGGAGGTCGACCGTGTCGCCACGGCGGCCGGCGTGGACCTCTACACCTTCATGACCCAGTACGTCTACCAGACCGGCGACGGACGCATACTTTTCAACAAGCCCAAGGACGGCGCCTGCCGTTTCCTCGGCAAGGATAACCGCTGCACCATCTGGAAGGACAGGCCGCAGATCTGCGACGACTTCCCCTACATGGTCTCCATGCTCATGAGCAGGGTCTACCTCGCACTGACCAATCCCGAGGCGGACATCATGAAGCTCATCGACTACATGGACGACACTTGGCCCTGCACCCGCGACATCAAGGCCCGCATCGCCGGACTCGTCGAAGAGGGCCGCAACAAGCGCAATTCCTGCTGATTTTTCAGCCAATTGCATTATTTTGACGTATAACTTGCTAGTGTACTTATATCGAGTACTGGATTCGATAGTCCGTTAAGGTGCGTCAGATGGTCGACCTGAAGCGGTTTGTTAAAGGGTACATGTGTTATTACGACCAGGCCCTCGCCGAGATCGAGGCGGGTGAGCAGAAGGGACATTGGATATTCATGGTGTTCCCGCAGCTCAGGGAGCTCGGATACAGCGCAGAGGCCAAGACCTACGGCATCGAGGACCGCGCGGAGGCGGAGGAGTTCATGAGGGACCCCCAGCTCGCAGGATACCTCACCGGCGCCTGCCGGGCACTGCTGGATTCCGGACACACCCCCGAGGAGATCTTCGGATATCCCGACGAGCTCAAGATCCAGGCGTGCGTGACCCTTTTCAGGTACGTCTCCCCCGAGACCAGGGTCTTCGACGATATCCTCAGCAGGTTCTACAAGGGACAGCCCGACGCAAAGACCCTCGAGATCCTCGGCCGCTGATCATCTGTATACCGCGAGGGTGACCTTCAGCTCCCCTCCGAACTCGACGGGATAGGTGCGCACCGCTTTTTCTGAATAGTCCGGGCCATACCCGTTCAGTTCCAATCTGCCGCCGTCATGTTCGAGGATCAGGCAGTAGGCGCCTTCCCAGGGATAGATCGAATCCATCGTGTTCCTGAGGAATCCGGAGATCCTCCCGTCGCCGAGATCGATGGATGCCGCGGCGAGGTCAGACACCTTCATCACGCGGTCGTCGGGACCGTATCCCAAGACCGTCTGGGACATCTTCGATTCGAATATTATGTCGCAGGTGTCCGCCGCCGTTCCCCGGTCCTCCGCGCCTCCGAAATCCGCCTGCAGGATGAGGGCCGAGGCCATGGTCAGGAGGATGATTACGAACACCGCGTCCATGACGGCGGTGAAGCCCTTCCTGTTCAGCTGAACAGTCCCACCTCCACGATGACCGGGGTTACCGTATCGCCGTCCGCTGCGGAGAATATGCGCCTCTCGGATATGTGCGGTCCGTCCGTATCTCCGTAGACGATCTCGGACACGGTGGTATCGGAGAGCGGGTCGTACACCGAGAACGACAGTCCCGCATATCCGCGGGATTCGGCGAATACCATGGGGTCGGAGACGAGATTGACGGTGCATCCTCCCGGTCCCGCCGTGACCCCTCCGACGTAGGTCCAATCGAATCCTTCCGGATGCCCGCGGTCGAGGGCGGTATCCGCTGCCACGAACGCCGTGAAGCACATCATCACGACGCAGACGGTCATGGCGCCCGCCATGGCCTCCATGAACCCCACGTCGCCTCTTTTGTCAAGTCCCATGCACGGACGTTCGTCTTGCGGCGATATAAAACGGGGAAGCTGCAGTTAGCGAGTAAGCTCACTCGGTGCCGCGGAGGTATGCGCCGTAGTTGAGTCCGCCGCACATCTCCTGCAGGTCGAACTTCGCCTTCACGTCGTTGTTGGCGTAAGCCTCGGCCACCCTGCGGGCGATGTTCTCCGGCCTCCTCCTGAGGTCGATACCGACTGAGTCGATGCCCATCCTGCCGAGTTCGCCGAGGTACGGGAGGAGGATGGTGTCGGACGAGTTGAGGATGTGGGAGAGTCCGTGAACGTCCTTGTAGACGGGGAACCTGAAGGATTTCTCATCAACGAGGATGCCGTTGTGCATGGCGGGGTCCCTGGTGCACATGAGCTCCTGCCTGCCGAACACCATGACCTCCAGCCTTCCGGGGTAGTGCTGTGCTATGTTCCTGATCTCTTCGTTGGAGAGCTCGGGGGACAGCGTGGTCTGGTAGAATGGTGCGCGCATGTAGGAGTTGAACATGTTCATGAACTGGCTGGCGTACACCCTGTCTCCTTCCTTCGGGATGTACTGCCCGGGGGTGTTGATCATGATGGGCCTGCCTTTTGTCTCTATTTTCTGCGTGGGGGTGAGCCTGGGGATGTGGGTGACGATCTCCACTCCGGCGTTGTCGCAGATCTCCTGTGCCTCGGTGAGAGAATCGTTCATCTCGAAGTACACGCGGTCTGCGTGGGGGAGGACGGCCTCCAGGTTCTTTATCGAGCTGATGTAGAACGACATCTCGGGCAGGGGGACGGCGTCCCTCTCGACTACTTTGATAGGAATGTGGGCGGGGACCCTCTCGGTGTCGCCGGTGAACTTCGGCGGTTCGCCGATCATGTTCTTGATGGTGTCGATGCGGGGGGCGTAGGTCCTGTAGACCTCGTACGTCCCGTCGGGCAGGCTGAAGGGGGAGGCGGTTTTGCCCACGGAGGTGAGCTTGAATCCTCCGATCTTCTCGTCCCCTTTGTACAGGGTGAGCCCGTCGCGGATGCTGACCTTCTCCTCAAGCTGGTCGGTGTCGAACTTCCTCTTGCTGAAGGCGGCCTTCCCGAGGTACTGTCCGCGGTTGTCGGCGTACTTCTTCTGCACGGGGGTCACGACTCCGCCGAGATACCCGTCGCCGTATCCGCGGTTGAACACGGTCTTGAGGAGCTCCACCTCGTTGGCGTACTCCTCGGGGTCCAGCCCCTTGTTGGCCGACGAGTAGACCTTGGCCGACAGGTAGGCGTATGCCTGACTCCTCATCCTGCCCTCGATCTTGGCGGACGCCACGCCCGCCTTCTCGAGCTTCTTCAGCCAATCCACGCCGTAGATGTCGGCGCAGCTCATGACGAAGGACTTCTCCCCGTCCTGGATGTACTTCTTCCTGCAGGGCTGGGCGCACATGCCGCGGTTGCCGCTCCTGCCGCCCACGAGGCTGGAGAAGAGGCACCCTCCGGAGATGCAGTAGCAGAGCGCACCCTGCACGAAGACCTCGGTCTCCACCGGGGAGTCCTTGGTTATACTTTCTATCTCCTCGAAGGTGAGCTCGCGGTTGAGGACGGCCCTGGAGAGACCGTTCCTTTTGCACCATTCGAGACCCTCGGCGGAGTGGATCCCCATCTGCGTGGAGGCATGCTTCTTGATGTCCACGGCATGCAGGGATTTCAGAAGACCCAGATCCTGGATGAGGATGGCATCCGCGCCGATGTCGGCGAGGAACTTCACGAAGGAGACGGCATCATCCATCTCGGTGTCCTTGACCAGGGTGTTGACCGTGACGTAGCATTTCACGCCGCGGTCGTGGGCGTAGTTGATGGCGCCTTCCAGCTGGGCGTCGGTGAAGTTGCCGGCGAAGGCTCTCGCTCCGAAGGACTTACCGCTGAGGTAGACTGCATCGCATCCTCCCATGATGGAGGCCACCAATCCTTCCGGGTTCCCTGCGGGCGAGAGTATTTCCATGGGCGCCGACTCCTGTTCTAGATATAAAATCTCAACGGATGTTTACCAGTTCGTAAGCGCCGTCCCCCATGCCCATCCTCTCGGCGTGCTCGAAGTGGGACTGCCAGCGGGTGGAGGGGTTGGTGGCCGCGAAGATGTCCTGAGGTTTGTGACCGCAGCAGTTGCGGTCGAGCGCGCTTCCGGGCAGCACGGGCTGCTCCTGTGCCTTGTCCACGCAGGCCCTGTCGATGGCGACGGGGTCCGAGGAGGCGAATATGCCTACGTTGGGGATGATGGGGGTGTCGTTTTCGGAGTGGCAGTCGCAGAACGGGGACACGTCGGCGAGAACGGTTACATGGAAGCTAGGTATCGCGTCGGCGATGGCCTTGGAGTACTCCACGATCTTGGCGTTGACGATCTCCATCTTCTCGTCGTACTGCGAGACGATGGCGTCGAAGGGGCATGCACCGATGCACCTTCCGCATCCCGCGCACTTGGACTGGTCGATGCTGGCGGTCTTCCCGAAGACGAAGGCGTCCTGGGCGCAGACCTTGGCGCACTTCTTGCAGTTCCTGCATTTGTCCGCCTCGACGGAGGGCTTGCCGGAGGTGTGGAGCTCCATCTTGCCCCTGCGGGATGCGCACCCCATTCCGAGGTTCTTCAGGGCGCCCCCGATGCCGGTGATCTCGTGGCATTTGAAGTGGTTGAGGGTGATCAGGAAATCGGCATCCGCTACGGCGCGTCCGATCTTGGCTGTTTTAACATATTGTCCGTCCACGGGGAGCTCCACGTCGTCGGTACCCTTCAGTCCGTCGCCGATGATGATCTGGCAGCCGGTGCTGGTGGGGTTGAATCCGTTGAGGGCGGCGTTCTCCAGGTGTTCCACCGCGTTCTTCCTCATGCCGACGTAGAGGGTGTTGCAGTCGGTGGCGAAGGGTATACCTCCTTTGGAGCGTACGAAGTCGGCGATTACCTTGACATAATTGGGCCTCAGGTAGGCGAGGTTGCCGTACTCCCCGAAATGGACCTTGATGGCTACGAACTTCTTCTCCAGGTCGGCGGATGCCAGCTCCGAGGCTTTCAGCATCCTTTCGAGTTTCTTCATGAGACTGTCGTTCAGCTCGGTATGCATGTCGGTGAAGTATACCTTGGGGGCCATGCGGGCGGAATCGGCTTGAGCGCAAAAATATGTTTTGCAGGTTCAGCGGGTGCGGCTCTTCTGAATGCGGTAGATGAGCCTGCGGACGGCAGCCCGGGGGAGGATCTTCACGAAGAAGAGGGACACCTTGAACAGTGCGCCGTAGACGGCGATGGGCTTCCCCCTGTGCATCTTCCTGACGGCGAACTCCGCGACCTTGGCCGCATCCGCGCCCGAGGACTTCTTGAAGAGGCTCACGTCCTCCGCGTTCGCCGCCTTGGAGAACCCGGTGTTCACCGGCCCGGGGCACAGGGCTGTGACGGTGACCCCCGTTCCCTTCAGCTCCACGGAGAGCGCCTCCGAGAGGGAGAGGACGTAGGCCTTGCTGGCGTAGTAGACGGACATCAGCGGTCCGGGCTCGAAGGCCGCGACGGAGGCCACGTTGAGGATCCTGCCGCTGCCGGCGGAGATCATATCAGGCAGGAAATGGCGGGTGATGTGCGACAGTGCCAGCATGTTGAGTCTTATCATCTCGTCCTGCTTCTCCCAGGGGCATTCGGCGAAAGGACCGTAATCCCCGAAGCCGGCATTGTTGACAAGTATCGCAGGGGTCTGCTGGGTCATGTCGAAAAGCGCCTTCCTGCCCTCCTCCACGGAGAGGTCGGCGGCGACCTCGGTCACGGAGATCCCATGGGCGGAGACGAGCTCCTCCGAAAGCTCCCTGAGCTTATCCGCAGAACGCGCCACAATGACCAGGTCGTAACCCTCGGACGCGAGTATCCTCGCGATCTCCTTCCCGATACCGCCGGACGCGCCGGTCACAACTGCCAAACCCTTCATGCGTACACCACAGGATGGTGCAGAGGTAGGGATTCGAACCCTAGAATCGCTAAGAACAGGATCCTAAGTCCTGCGCCTTTTCCTAGCTTGGCTACCTCTGCCTGTCTAAAGCAATTGCACTGGTCTATAAGGCATTTTTCCGCTAAATCGCCCCTTCCGTTCCCGCGGACGGGGGCACCCGCGCGCACACCTTAATTAGTGATGGAGGGATAACGGCACTCAGATAGATAGCATGGTCGATCTCTTATCTGATTCCAAGAAGGAGCTTCTGCTCGGCAACGAGGCCGTCACCCGCGGTCTGTTCGAGGCCGGCGTGAAGTTCGCATCCACCTACCCCGGTACCCCTTCATCCGAAGTTGGAAACCTCCTGGAGGAGCTTTCCGAGAAGGCGGGGATGTACTTCGAGTTCTCCTCCAACGAGAAGGTCGCGATGGAGGTCTCCGCCGCTGCGGCATCCTCCGGCGTCAGGTCCTTCGTGTTCATGAAGCACGTCGGACTCAACGTGGCGGCCGATCCCCTCATGACCCTCGCATACTCCGGCGTCAGGGCCGGTATGCTGATCATGTCCGCGGACGACCCCTCCGCCCACAGCTCCCAGAACGAGCAGGACAACAGGTACTACTCCACCCTCGCCCTGATCCCCATGGTGGAGCCCTCCAACCCCCAGGAGGCCAAGGACTTCATCAAGGAGGCCTACGAGATCTCCGAGAAGCTCCAGCTCCCCCTGCTGTACAGGACCACCACCCGCGTGAACCATGCCCGTTCCGTGGTGGAGTTCGGCCCCATAAACAGGGACACCCCTCTCAAGGGACACTTCGACAAGGACGATGCGAAATTCGTCAACATCCCCGCCTACGCCGTTCAGAACCGCGTGAGGCTCCTCGAGAAGAACAGGGTCGCACAGCAGCTCTCCGAGGAATCCCCCCTCAACAGGATCGAGGGAGATGGAGAGATCGGCATCATCACCTCCGGAGTCTCCTACTGCTACGTCAAGGAGTTCGTCTCCGGTGTGTCCATCCTCAAGCTCGGATTCACCAACCCCCTGCCCGAGAAGAAGATCGCCGAGTTCGTGAAGGGAAAGAAGGCGGTCATCGTCGTCGAGGAGCTCGAGCCCTTCGTGGAGGACCAGGTCCTGAGGATCTGCGCCCAGAACAGGCTCGATGTGCCAGTACACGGAAAGAGGGACGGCACCCTGCCCCGCGAGTGGGAGTTCTCCCCCGACACCATGCAGAGGCTGAAGGACCTCGTCACCGTGAAGAAGGCGGCCGTGCCCATGGCAAAGTCCGGCATGCAGCTGCCCGGCAGGCCCCCGTCGCTCTGCGCGGGATGCCCCCACAGGGGAATGTACGCCGCCACCAAGAAGGCCGCAGGGAACAAAGCCGTCGTCTACTGCTCCGACATCGGATGCTACACCCTCGGCGTGCAGCCCCCCTTCAGGACCGCCGACTTCATCATCTGCATGGGCGGAGGAGCCGGAGCCGCGGGAGGATTCGCGCAGGCCACCGACCAGAAGCCCATCGCCTTCATCGGCGACTCCACCTTCTTCCACGCCGGAGTGCAGCCCCTGACCTCTGCGCTGTTCAACCACCACAGCATCGTCATGGTCATCCTCGACAACAGGACCACCGCCATGACCGGACACCAGCCCAACCCCGGAACCGGAAGGCACTTCGGAGGCATCAACACCGACGCCCTCGACATCGAGACCCTCGTGAAGGGAATCGGAGTGCAGTTCGTGAAGACCGTCGACCCCTACAACGTCACCGAGTGCACCAAGGTGATGAAGGACGCCATCGACTTCGACGGCGTCGCCGTCGTGATCTCCAAGTGCCCCTGCCCCCTGCTCTTGAAGAAGGAGAAGAGGCTCGAGAAGAAGATCTGCGTCGTGGACCAGGAGAAGTGCGTATCGTGCTTCACCTGCGTCAAGATGATCGCCTGCCCCGCCCTCATCAAGAGGGACAAGAACGTGGAGGTGGACCCCAACCAGTGCATCGGTTGCGGAATGTGTGCGAACGTCTGCCCCAAGAAGTGCATCGAGGTGAGACAGTGAAGTATTCCGTTCAGATCGTAGGAGTCGGAGGACAGGGAGTCCTCCTCGCCTCCATGGTACTCGGCAACGCCGCCATGAAGGCCGGACACAGCGTCATGATGAGCGAGGTCCACGGTATGGCCCAGAGGGGAGGAAGCGTCCGCTCCACCCTCAGGTTCGGGGACGAGGTCTACAGCCCCCTCGAGGAGACCGGCGGAGCCGACCTCATCATGTCCTTCGAGCCTGTCGAGACCGTCAGGGCCATGTCCCTCGGCAGCAGGGATTCGGCCGTCATCATGAACCTCGACCCCGTCCTGCCCGGCAACGTCGCCGCAGGATTCGAGACCTATCCCGACATCGATGAGCTCGTGAAGGAGGTCAGGAAGGAGAACGACCACGTCATCACCATCGAGGCGACCAAGATCGCCATCGAGGCCGGCAAGGCCGTGGCCGCCAACGCCGTCATGATCGGTGCCGTGGCCGCCGTCAAGGGATTCCCCCTCGACAGGGAGCTCCTCAAGGAGGTCCTCCTGGAGACCGTGCCCCCCAAGGCCAAGGAGCTCAACGCCAAGGCCTTCGACATGGGCTACGAGGCGATGTCCAGACAGTGAGAGTGCGGGGGAAGGACGATGATAAAGGAGGCTATCGGCAAGATCGTGGACAAGCAGGACCTCACCTACGACGAGGCGTACAGCGTCATCGACGAGATCCTCGCGGGAAAGACCACCGTGGCGCAGAACGCGGCCTTCCTGGCTGCCCTGTCTACCAAGGGGACCAAGTCCGAGACCGAGGCGGAGATCGAGGGATGCGCCGCAGCCATGAGGGCCCGCGCCGTACCGTTCGACCATCCCTACAAGGTCCTCGACATCGGAGGAACCGGCGGCGACCGCTCCGGCACCTTCAACGTCTCCACCACCTCCGCCTTCGTGACCGCCGCCGCGGGCGTCAAGGTGGCCAAGCACGGCAACCGTGCGGTGTCCTCCTCCTGCGGATCCGCCGACGTCCTCGAGGCGCTCGGCGCGAACATCGAGCAGTCCCCCGACACAGCCGCCGCCCTGCTAGACGATGCAGGCATCTGCTTCCTATACGTCCCCAAGTACCATCCCTCGCTGGCGAATCTAGGCGACATCAGCGGAGAGCTCGGCATCAGGACTGTCTTCAACATACTGGGCCCCATGACCAATCCCGCCAAGCCCGCCTACCAGCTGTTCGGCGTGTACAACGAGCTCCTCGTGATGCCCGTGGCTCACGTTCTCTCCCGCCTCGGAGTGCAGAAGGGCATGGTGGTCTACGGTCAGGACCGCATCGACGAGATTTCCTGCAGTGCGCCCTCCACCATCTGCGACTTCGAGGGAGACGACTTCGACGTGTACACCGTGACTCCCGAGGATTTCGGCATACCCAGATGCAACAAGTCCGATGTATCCGGAGGCACCCCGCAGGACAATGCGAGGATCACCCTCGACATCCTGAAGGGAAGGAAATCGCCCCGTTACAACATGACCGTCCTCAACGCCGGTGCCGGCATCTACGCCGGTAAGAAGGCGAGGGACATCAAGGACGGGGTAGAGCTCGCGGACAAGCTCATCGCCGACGGAAAGGCGATGGAGGTCTTCGAGGCCTTCAGGAACGGTTCGGCCCAGTAAATTTTCGAAAAAATGAATGAGGGGGGAAGCCCCCTCGGTTTCAATCGTTCACACCCACGTCCATCGTTCCGTTGCCGGCATCGAAGTACATGGTGTCGGTGATGTAGATTATGGTGCTGGTTCCTAGCTCGTTGCCGGATACGCCGCTGCTCATTCCGGATGCGTTGGACCACTTTCCGGAATAGGTTATGTTGTGAGACGCGCCGTCCGCAGTGGTCACGTTGAGCTGGGAGTCGTTCTCGAAGGTCACGACCTCGTTGTTGTGGATGACGGTGTCGCCCCACTTGACGACGACCTTGGATTCGTCCACGGTGAACTTGAGGATGATCGGTGCGAGATCGCTGTCGGCCGCATCGTTGCTGATGTAGATGGCACCCTTGTAGGTCCCGTGCTTGATGAACTTCGCAGGGAAGTCGGCGCTGGTGACGGGGTTGTCGGTGCACTGCTTGACGGATGCGGTGGCACCTTCCGCAGTCCAGAGGCCGGTCACTGCGAGCCTGCCCTGGGCCTGGGAGTCAACATGGATCGTCATGTTGCCGGAGCTGATGGTAACGGTCACGGTGTCGCCGTTGGCGACCTCCTTTCCGTTGATTGTGCAGGTCAGGCCGTCGTCCATCAGGACCACGGTGGTGACCTCGTCGTTCTTCGTCATGTTGGTGCATACCGATGCGACGGCGACCACCAGGGCCACCGCGACGCATGCTGCTAGTATCGTGGTCGCTTTCATCTTACCACTCCTTGACTGTAGGTAATAATCCGCACCATCCGTACAAATAATTAAGCCAATTCGGCGGCCGCGGACATCATTCGTTAACATCCTTCCGGTCCGGTTTCGCCTGAAAACGACCGGGACCGAATCCGCCAGCTCCAGGGTGTCGGGGGTCGTGCGGCAGGTGAACGCCAGTACCTCCACGCCCGCCTCCGCGGCCTCTTCCAATGCCTTTCCGAACTCCTCGTGGATGGGATAGTCGGGCGAGAAACTGTCGGCGCGCTCCATCTGCACGATGAAGCAGACCACGCAGCGGTAGCCTTCCCCGACCAGGCGGGTGAGCTCGCGCACGTGCTTCAGCCCCCGCTCGGTGGGAGCATCGGGGAAGCACACCCTGTAATCGGATTCCTTCGTCACCCCCTTGACCTCCATGAGGACCTTCCTCCCGCCCTGTTCCGCATAGAAATCGAAACGGGATTCCCCGAGGGTGTACTCGGGCTTCACCGTATCGCAGGGTCCGAGGATTCTCCCAATGGATTCCAGGGCCACCTTGTTGGGTGCCTGCGAGTCGATGTTGATAATGAAGCCCCTCTTCCTGGCGGCGATGAGGTCGTAGGGCGTGGAACGTCCGGGGGAGGTGCCTTTCTGGAGGTAGACCTCGGTCCCCTTGAGGAGGATCTCGCGGCATCTGCCGGTGTTCTTGACATGGCATCTTTCAGTAGTGCCAGCAATGTCGACCATGGCGATGAACCTGTTGGGTCTGCTGATGAACGTTCCCGCGACGACGTGCTCATACTTCATTTTCGGACCAAGGTGGGTATGGCGTCACCAATCTTAACAAGTTTTCATCGGTTTCGAATGAAACCATTAGTGATGAACATGTGCCCAAAGGGTAGGACGGCAGCCTCCGTTCAAGTTACATTTTTGTAGTTAATAATCGGTCTGGGTATTATGAACGCAATCATCGTATACTCCGGCGGAAGCAACACCACCGCTGTTGCGCAGTACATCGCCGAGAAGACCGGCGGAAAAGCCGTCACCGTTCCCGGTACCGCGGAGATCGACTTCTCCGCTTACGACAAGGTCATCATCGGGACCAGGGTCAGGGCGGGAAAGGTCCCCTCCGACATCTCCGAGTTCGTGGCCAAGAACAAGGCCTCCTTCGAGGGTAAGGCCGCCTTCTTCCTCTGCTGCATGTACAACGACGACAAGGGACAGAGGCAGCTCGACAAGATCGCCTCCCAGATGGGTATCCAGAAGGCGGTGTTCTTCAACAAGGGTAAGAAGATCGTGAAGGAAGCCGGCAACCCCGTCGACGACTTCATTGCTTCCCTGTGAAACCATTTGCCGGCCCCGGCCGGCTTCTCATTCTTCTTTCTTCCCTATCGGACGGGCGGGATTCCCCGCATACACGGAATCGTCCGGCACATCCTTGGTCACGACTGAACCGGCGCCGATGATGCACCTATTGCCGACGGTCACCCCCGGAAGCACGGTGACGTTCGCTCCGAGCCAGGAATCCTCCCCTATGGCGATGGGTTCTCCCCTGAACCTGCCCGTCCTCCTCTCCAGATAGTCCTTCGGGTGGACGGCGGTCACCAGGTGGCAGCCGGGGCCTATGAGGCAGTGGTCCCCGATGGTGATCATAGCGGTGTCCAGGAAGGTGCAGTCGTAGTTCACGATCACATCCTTCCCTATGCGGATGTTGAACCCCAGGTCGCATCTGAACGGGAATATCACGATGCTGCTGTCGTCGATCCTCCTGCCGGTGATGTCGGAGAAGGCGGCCCTCATCTCGTCCTGCGAGTTGAGAGGCGCGGTATTGTACCTCTGGACCTTCCTGCCGCATTCGGTGACGGTAGCGTTGTATTCGTCCCAGCAGTCCGAATCTATCCAACCGCCGGATTCCAGAACCTTCCTGAGAGGGCTGTCCATGGGCTGTAATGTCCGATTGAAGTTAAAAACTCGGTGCAGCCGCAGGCCCTATCATAGATTCGTTCGGGACAGGTTTGGATGAATCTCCGTTTCTTAACGGCATTATCTTTTATTTATGAGGGCCACATCCGTGGGTTATGCGTGCCCTCCGTACCGTTTCCATGGCATTGGTGACCCTTATGCTGGTGTCCATGGTATCCGTCTGCATTTCCGATGAAGATTCCGCGACCGGCGTGTCCGACGGTCAGTACGGGAGCACGAGGCATATCTCGTCGGCCGAGTTCAGCGATGCCATAAAGGATATCACTGGCAAATCGCTCAGCGAATGGATCGACGACATCTCCACCCATATGACCTACTACAACATCGACAGCCACAGCCTGACCCTGAACTCAGACATCGCGCTCACCAGGAACACCGACCTCGGCTATCCCTCCTACGAGATGAAGGACCGCCTCGCGGGTTATCTCGAGGCCGTTCTCGATCTAACCATCACAGGCAACTTCCCGGCTGCTGGCACATATCAGGCGAAGGAGGGGGAGAACGTCGTGGAGTTCCTTGACAGGGTGTTCGTGGAGGAGAGATCCGTCGCCGAGAGGACCGTCCACATCTCATACGACATCAAGCTCTATTACGACGTCACCGCGGACACCTACGCGGACATGGACATCGGGGATCTGCTCCGCTCGCAGACCAATCTCAGGTTCGCCCTTTACGACAAGGAGAGCCGCGACATCGACCTCGACCTGAAGTTCACCGACGACGGCGACCCGCAGTCGCTGATGATCGATTACATCCAGACCGACGTGAACAACAACTTCTATCTTAACCTGAACACCGGAATTACCTTCGAGGGCATGAAGATGTTCTCGGCCGACCCCCTGGAGCTCAACCCCAAGGCCACTGCCCACATCACCAAATCCCTGATCTCCTCCGACCTGGCCGACAGCATCTGGATCGATCTCCTGGCCAGCGGAGGCATGGAGGTGGGCAACGTCAACCTGGCCGAGCTCATCCTCAAGATCCTCGGTTCCGGCGGAAGGACCCTGGACCTGTTCGACACCATAAAGTCGCTCACCAGCTCCGACGTCCCCGACGTGACCTTCTCGGTCTCCATGGATGCCTCCAAGTACACCGACGCCTCGGGCTACGAGTACTGCAAGGTTGTCTCCAAGAAGACGGGCGGACCCACCTTCTACCTGCCTTACGGGCCTTACAGGATCGACGGCACCATGATCAACGAGGCCATCCCCGACGACCTTCCCGCGGACGACAGGGTGAAGATCGCCCTGGACGCCCTGGTGCTCGCCTTCTTCCTCGACCCCGTGGAGGTCAAGGACATCTCGGGCGACGAGACGACCCGGCAGAAGTGCGCCGAGGTCCGCGCATACGCCGACGGCAGGCTCGACGTCGAGGAGCAGACCAACTACACCATCCCCGCGGTCTATCTGGGACTTGCGATTGCAGGGCTCGCCGCGGCTTCGATATTATTCATTCTCATGAGGAGGCGTCTGATATGAAGGGCATGTCTCCCGAGGAGGTCCGCCGCGCGGTGGCCATGTGGGGCCTGGCGATGTGCCTGCTCGCGGCTTCCGCGGGCTGGGTGTTCATGAGGTTCGGTCAGGCCTGGTCCATAGCCGATCTTCCCGTATCGGATTATGTCTCGCAGATCGTCCCCGCCTACGTCATCACCGAGGTCGCCATGATCCCCGTCGGAGGGAAGCTGGTAGACAAGTACGGATGCAGGGCGGTATTGGGATTCGCCCCCTTCCTGTACATCTTCGGCTCGCTGCTGTGCGTGGTCTCCATCTCCGTCGAGATGCTGGTGGCCTTCAGGCTGCTCCAGGGTGCCGGTGCGGGACTCATCCTCGCCCTCGCCTTCACCGCCGTCGGCAAGTACTACGAGGGCGCGAAGAGAGGCAAGTGCAGCGAGCTCATGACCGCCGCCTTCGCGATCGGGTCGCTGTTCGGTACCGCCTTCGGATACTTCCTCACCGACACGTTCAACTGGAGGACCGGATTCATCGTATTCGCCGCCCTCACCATGGTGGGAACCGTTCTGGCTTGGAGGTTCCTGCCCGAGGAGGACCGCGTCAGCGTCCCCATCGACAGGGTCGGCCTGATATCCGCTTCGGTGCTGTTCGGACTCGCCACCCTCTACACGCAGGTCGTGAACGTAAACTTCGACCTCATCAGCGTGCCCTCCGGTCTCATCGCCGCGGCCCTGATTTTCCTGACAGTCCTGCTGATCTATCACTCCCGCAGGATGGAATGGCCGCCGATCCCCGTGCATCTTCCGAAGTTCGAGAGGAACCTGATTATCCTGATGTTCATGTTCAGTCTGTGCGGACTCGGACTCATCCAGTACTTCTTCAAGCTGTACCTGACCTTCTACGAGTTCAACATCTACAAGGCATCCATGATGTTCCTGGTCATGATCGGCGGTGCGGCCATCACCTCCATGACCGGCAGCCGCTTGGTCTACAAGACAGGCGCAAGGCCCTGGATCATCCTGGGATCCGTCATCACCGCCTGCGGTCTGGCACTTACGCATTTCATCGCCGACAAAGGGGTCCTGCAGCTCGGAATCTCCCTGTTCGTGTTCGGTATCGGACTGGGGTGCATCGTCACGCAGATCATCTGCAGCATGCAGTCCGTCGTCCCCCGCAGGGAGATGGGTCTGCACATCGGCAACCTGATGGCGGTCCGTATGGTGGCCATCATGGCGGGCAACGCCATCATCGGCACCTACATAAGCAACGTCATCGACAGGAACCACGTTTCCGAGGCGATCAATCTCTCCGCGGCCGACAACATAGTCTCAGCCATCATGGGGTACGTGATGTCCGGTGTGAAGTACGTGGCCGATTCGCTGGCCAGCGGTTTCCTCGCCATATCCGCCATACTGGCGGTGGTCGCGGCGCTGCTGACCCTGTTGGCACTGACCCTGAACAGGGAGGATGTCGAGGCTCTCGGTAAAGAAGAAGAGTGAGGTCTTTACATCATCGACAGGATGGCCAGCGCGGCGAAGACGATCATTCCCACCAGGCAGACTATCGATCCGTAGAGTTCCACGCGGGTGATGTTGTTGGTTCTGTTTTTGATGTTCCTGTTCTGTCTGGAGATGTTGATGATGAACAGCCCCATCACGCAGATGATCGCTCCCGCGGCGGCCATAATGTTGTATGCCATCGGGAGATGATATCGGAGCGGGTAAAAGGATGTTTGGTTCTGTAACGAAGTGTGTGGAAATGAATTCTCACACCCGTCACATTTTTTCGCACTTCGGCTTCCGCCTCGGTAATTCAGGCAATCGGTGACGTGCCAAGGATGTCGAACCCCATCCCGCGTCTAAGTATGTTCACGCATGCGTTGTCGTCACGGTGTTTGGTGAAACCGCAGAACCTGCAACAGAATATCTCCTGG
>JAEEGH010017162.1_pt1 | contig 15475 bp, 12 predicted proteins | sample 9134181 | NCBI WGS metagenome assembly JAEEGH01 (sample SAMN16246544, study PRJNA631951) | gut metagenome | biome: gut microbiome; feature: rumen; material: DP-attached | host: Bos | place: Iran: Karaj | collected 2018-10 | reverse complement strand
AGAATCTTCATGCTGCTGAAAGGCTTTCTCAGGTAATCCTCCACCCCCAGCTCAAACCCTTTAACCACATCGTTGTCGTCGGAGCGGGCTGTAAGCATGACAACCGGAATCTTGCGGGTGGTGCTGTTTGCCTTTAGCTGACGGCACACCTCAAAGCCATCGATGCCCGGCAGCATGACATCAAGGATGACCAGTGCAGGTATATGCTTCTGGGCCAGGACAAGAGCATCTTCCCCGTTATCAGAGGAAAGGAGCTCATACTCCCCGGTCATCTCCAGATTGAACAGGACCAGGTTCCTGATATCCTCATCATCCTCTACAACAAGAATCTTCTTCTTTATTTTTGCCTTTTTTGCCTCTGCCATATTTGTATTATAGCATAGGTATGCAAAATTTTGTATAATAAAAATATGACCAGTGAGGAAAAGTTTTCCATATTAAGAAAAAGATCGGAAATTACAGAGGCTGTACGGAGTTTTTTCATTGAAAAAGGATTCCTTCAGGTGGATACCCCGATTCTGGCTCCTCATGTAATTCCGGAAGCCCATATAGAGATTTTCAGGACAGAGCAGGTGTCAATGAGCAAACCGCCGAAGGACCTGTACCTGCTTCCTTCCCCGGAGCTATGGATGAAGAAGCTTATAGCCCAGGACAGCGGAAGCATCTTCCAGATCTGCAAATGCTTCAGGAACAATGAGCAGGTGGGGCTGCAGCACAGCAATGAGTTCACCATGCTGGAGTACTATGCAGACAATGCCGACTACCTTTATTCCCTTGAACTGACAAAAGAGCTTTTTAAAAGTCTATTTTTAAAATTCAATAAAAAGTATAGTAAAATGCCAATCAATATCATGACTGTTCAAAGTGCATTTTTAAAAACCACAGGTATTGATATAGAGAAATGTCCAGACTTCACTTCCCTTAAGGAGGCTGCAATCAAGGCTGGATATGAGATAACTGACTGCTATACCACCTGGGAAGAGGTGTTCGACCTGCTGTTTGTCTCCAAGACAGAACCGGAGATATGTGGCAAAGGAATCACAGTCCTTATGGACTATCCGATCCAGATCCCCTGCACTGCCAGAAAGAAAGGAGACAGCCCCTACTATGAGCGGTGGGAGCTCTATATCGACGGCGTAGAGATTGCCAACTGCTATTCAGAGGAGACTGATATAAGATCAGTCAAGGAATACTATAGAACAGAAACTGCAGCCAAGAAGGCGCTGGCCCATGTTCCTGTGACTGTGGATCCCAACTACCCCGATATATTCAGGAATTTCCCGAAATGCTCAGGAACAGCCCTGGGTATGGACCGCCTTATAATGATACTCACCGGCTGCGGTGACATAAGGGATGTTATTTCGGCTGCCACCTGATGGCAAGCATTGTGATATCGTCGAACTGCGGAGCATCCCCTACAAACTCATCCACATCCTTCTTTATACCCTTGCAAAGCTCTTCCATATTATCCCAGCTCTTGGCATTCAGGGCATCCTTCAGCCGCGGTTCCCCATAAAGCTCATTATTGCTGTCTGTAGCCTCGGTAACACCGTCTGTATATGTATAGATCATGTCACCAGGCTCAAGCTGCATCTCCTGGGCTCTGTATGGATAGCCATCCATGGCTGCCAGGACTATGGTCTTGCTCTTGGGCAGGTACTCAAAGCTGCCATCCCCATGCTTTATCAGAGGCGGGTTGTGTCCTGCACTCACATACTCAAGCTTTCCGGTCTTAAGGTCCAGGCAGCCCATGAATGCGGTTATGAACATGTTGGCCTCGTTGTTCTCGCACAGCTTGCTGTTGGCCGCAGTTATTACGGTGGCTATGTCGTTGCCCTCGGTTGCCAGGCTCTTAATAAGGGTCTTGCTGGTCATCATGAACATGGCGGCAGGAATTCCCTTGCCCGAAACATCTGCAATAATGAATGCAAGCTTGCTGTCATCCACCATGTAGAAGTCGTAGAAATCTCCACCTACCTCCTTGGCCGCATTCATGGATGCAAATATATCAAGCTCCTTGTGGTCAGGGAACGGCGGGAATGTGTTAGGCAGCGCCGACATCTGGATAATCCGAGCAAACTCCAGCTCCTTGTCTATCCGGGCCGCAGCCTCGGCAATGTACCGCTTAAGGGTATCCACAGTCATGTTGATGTCATCGGAGAGGGAGGCAAACTCGCTGTTGGAGCGGACATTCACAACCACATTCAGGTTTCCGCCTGTAATCTGGGCCAGGGAGTCATTAACCTTCTGAATCTTCTTTACAACAATATATTTTACAAGAACATAGAGGGCCACGAACTGGATGCCGAACATTATTATGCTCAAGAGCACTGTAAGGTAGATAGCCACCTCGCTTGTCCGCATTGCCTCCTCCACCGGGAGCACTCCGATAATAAAGTAGCCTTCTGAAATGACATACATGCAGTAACTGGGATTGCCGTAGACATTCTGCTTGAACAATCTGTTCTCCGGAACAGATTGCCAGTCTATCTTGAAGCCTGTGGTGTCCAAGGTCTTGCCCTGGTAATTCTTCCGGTCAGATACAATAAGTCCATATTTGTCAGCTATGATCAGGCTTCCATGCTCACCTACATGGCGGTTCTTGGTTATACCGATGATCTGCTCATCAATATCGCGCTGAAACTGTTCGGCCGCATAGCCTATCTGCATGTAGCCGCCTCTTTCAAGGACAACTCCTGCATACTTGCGGAAAATAGAGGGGTCGTAGGATATAGGCTGATATTCCTGAACCAGTTCTTTCTCTCCTTCAAGAAGAACATTGAACGCAGCCGACTGCTTTCCACTTCCCATGTCAAAACCTATGAATTTGGTGTTGGTGCTGGCAGTTATCTTGCCATCGGGACCGATTATATCGATCTCGGCCACATTGTATTTCAGATATAAATCTTTAAGAATTCTTATGTCTATCTCAGGAGCCGCATCCAGCTGATCTGCCACCTGATGGGCAATCTTAAGCATATTTGCATCGGAAGCATCGCTTATATCCTGCTGAACGTCATTTATATTCACTGAAATGATCTTCCTGGTCTCGCTGTGGCTCAGATAGGTCTGGAGCCTCCAGGAAAAGAGAGTTGTAGAGGCAAATATTATGACTACACATGCAAAAAGCCATTTCTGGAAAGAATAGGAAATAGGCTTGAGATTTGACAGATCCCGGGTCTCCTGCTTCCTTGAAAGCAAGGAAATAAGTGCAGTAGCAAGAAAGACCGATATAGAGTTGATTGCAATAAGAGGAACAGCACATACTTTTACAACAGTGAAAGCTCTTGCAACATCATTCATATTGGTGATGAAAACCATGATGATATGAAGAGTCTCCACCAGGACACCTATGGCAAATGCAGGGAAAACAGTAGGTTTCTTGTTGTCGAACAGATACTTGCGGAAAAGGGCAGCAATAATTCCGGCGAGAATTGTGGAGATGGCACAGGCCATTCTTGTAAACTCACCTGCCCCCCAGTAGACTGCGAACCAGCGCTCCACACCCCCTATTATACCTGCAATGATTCCGGCAGGACCGCCGAAAAGTAGTCCGGCACATATAGGTGCAGTATCACGGGCATTAAGGATAAAACTGTCAAATGGAACTCCGAACTCGGTTCCCATGCAGGAGATTATTCCAAAAAGAACACCTATGAATATCTCCCTCTTAATATATGTGAAAGACTTGAAGAATCCTTTTTTATCAAGCATGAAGACAGCAAATGAGGCAATAACTGATATCAGAGCTACAATAGAGACCTTAATTATTACAATCATATTAAAATTATATTGATTTAATGGAAGAATAGCAAGTTGTATCAGCGCACTTTAAGCTTGCAGAACAAAGAAATGAACTGCCAGCTGTCATATCTGTCCTCATCCGAGTCATAGAACCCATTCTTAAAGTATGAATTGTAGGAGATTCCGGCATAAAGATTCTTGACAATCCTGTGCTCATAGGAGAACCCCAGGAGCACTACAGAGGTAAAGCCGTCGGAGCCATCCTCCGGCACTGCATCATCTATGGCATGCATTCCGCTGAACATTCCGAATAGAGAGAGTTTTCCGAAGCCATCCTGACTTAAGATCATCTCCAGCTTGATATTCTCTCCGGTGCACAGGTCATAGGTCCTTCTCTCCTCTCCGTTTGCAGGCATAGGGATATCGCCATTCATAAAACGGTAATACTCGGTGCCGCCCAGCATAAGCCAGTTCAGATGCAGCTTTATGTCAAACAGAGCGTTATAAGGCAGGAATGAACGGCTTTTAAAGGTAATTCCGATGCTGTTGTCCGAATAGTTTATATCATCTGAATAAATGAAATTATAATGGAGGCTCAGCCCCAATGTGGAGGATGAATTGAGCCCGGTATTCACCTTCCTTGACCACAGATAACCGTCAGAGAAAAGGATGCACAGATAATTGTCGGTGGCGAGGCAGCCCCGGAGATAGAGCTCAAAGCTGTCAAAGGGCTCTTTTGTGTTGTGTCCGAAGGGCTTGCCATATACAGCATTTATTCCAGCCCCAGCCATAATGTTCTTTTTTTCCAGGACAGAACCCACAAACATAATATTCTCAAGAATTTCAGTTCTGTCCGATCCCTGGCCCGGCTCCCATTTGAAGAGATGGTAGTTCAAGCCCTCGAAGGGGGCGATGAAATAGGAGAACCAGCGGAAATCAGTGTGCCAGCTGTCGGCAAAGAAACGGTGGAACATCTCTCCCAAGGAGGCTCCTCCCACCGAAGTTATTATCAAGTCGTTTATAGCCGGAGTCTCGCACTCGCAGAAAAGCTCCCAGGGAATATTTCCGAACAGAGTGGTATAGGCGGCCGATTCCCAGAAGTTGAGCCCACCGGACCTTGCGGTGGTAAAGTAAGTTGCTCCCTGGTACGGATGGCATATCTGGTTTATGTTGTACTCATCCTGATCCCACACCCACCTGCTCTGCAGGTTGTGCTCAATATCGGACCAGTCCACATGTCCATAGTTCTTCCATGGGGTTGCATACCGGTTGAAGCATAGAAGAAGTGCACTCTCCGACAGCATCTCCACCGCCGGAATCACATAGTGTTTCTTCTCTTCCTGGGCATAGCTGAAAAAGGACAGGAGATAGAACAGAATAAGAAGAAAAGCATTCCTGGCCTTCAGCATATGGTTTAACTTATATCTCCATGTTCATGGCACGGCGGACTTCTTCCAGGGTGGCTATTGCCATCTCACGGGCCCGCTTCACACCATCCAGGAGGACGCTGCGGATATAGTCAGGGGAAGCCTCTAGGCGCACACGCTCTGCTCTTAAAGGCCGGAGCTTCTCGTTGAGGGCCTCGGTAAGGGTCTTCTTGAGAAGTCCACCACCGCCGTCCCCGATACGCTCTGCGATTGCAGCCGGATCCTCGTCGGTGCACAGGGAGATGAGCATAAGAAGGTTTGCCACCTCCGGCCGGTTCACAGGATCATAGGTGATGTGCCTTTCTGCATCGGTCTTTGCCTTCTTTATAAGGTTTGCAGTCTCGTCCTCTGTTGCACACAGCATTATGGCGTTGCCACGGCTCTTGGACATCTTCTGGCTGCCGTCCAGGCCCAGTATACTCGGTGTCTTGCTTAAGAGGGCGCATGGCTCCGGGAAGATAGGCTCTGTATTCTTGCAGAACTTCTTGTTGAACCGGCGGGCGATCTTCTGGGTAAGCTCGATATGGGGCAGCTGGTCCTTTCCTACCGGCACCACAGTTCCTTTGCAGTAAAGGATGTCGCAGGCCTGGTGAATAGGATATGTGAGCATTCCCGCATTGACAGTAGCCAGCTCGGACTTGGATATCTCTTCCTTTACAGTAGGGTTCCGCTCAAGCTCGGAGCTGGACACCAGAGTAAGGAATGGGAGCATAAGCTGGTTTGCCTCAGGGATATAGCTGTGAGGATAGATTATAACCTTGTCGCTGGGCTTGATGCCGGCAGCCAGGTAGTCGATGACAAGCTGCTTTGTATTCTGTGAAATCTCGGAGAATGCCTCATGGTCGGTAAGAACCTGGTAGTCTGCAATAAGGATGCAGGTGGGCACTCCCATATCGGCAAGGCGCACCCGGTTCTGGAGAGAGCCGAAGTAGTGGCCTATATGGAGCCGTCCGGTAGGACGGTCGCCGGTGAGAACTCTATATCGCTCCGGGTGGAGCTGGATATCAGCTTCAATTTTCTTACTTCTTTCAAGGGCAGCTTCGTAGGTTGCGCTGATTTCTTTTGATTCCATTTTTATTTCTCCATTGTGTATTTAAATGCGTTAAGTGTGTTCTTCATAAGCATGGCTATGGTCATAGGACCCACTCCACCCGGAACAGGTGTAATGTAGCCGGCGATGGGCAGAAGTGCATCGAAGTCGGTGTCTCCCTTGAGGATTGCCACCTTCTTCCCTGTCTTCTCGCTTATCTTCTCCCCCACACGGTTGACACCGACATCGATGACGCAGGCACCAGGCTTAACCCATTCCGGCCTGATAAGGCCGGGGCATCCTGCAGCTGCCACCAGTATGTCGGCCCGCCGGCAGTGGGAGGCCAGATCCTTGGTTCCTGTATGGCATATGGTGACAGTGGCATTGGCATTCTTTCCCTTGGCGCACAGCATGTTGGCCAAAGGTTTGCCCACCAGGTTGGAACGGCCAACAATTACCACTTCCTTCCCTTCGGTCCCCACGCCGGTGCGGGCCAGCATCTCAACAATGCCTGCCGGAGTGCATGGAGGGAACTTTGTATGCTTGCCTCCTAAAAGGAGCCTTCCTATGTTGACCGGGTGGAAACCGTCCACATCCTTGTCCGGGTCTATTGCGTAGATGACCTTGTTCTCGTCTATGTGCTTCGGCAGCGGCAGCTGGACCAGGATGCCGTGTATAGAGTCATCCCTGTTGTATTTTTCCACTGTATCCAGCAGCTCTTTCTCGCTGCAGCTTTCAGGCAGGTTCACCTGAACCTCGTTGAAGCCCATCTCCAGGGCTGTCTTAACCTTAAGTGTCACATAAGAGACAGAGGCAGGGTTCTCCCCCACCAGTATAGTCACAAGACCAGGCACCTTTCCTGTCTTGGCCTTATATTCTGCAGTCTCTGCCTTTATCTCCTCAAGGATAGCCTTGCGGATCTCAAGTCCGTTTATTATCTGCGCCTGCATATCTTCTCCTCGGCTATTGTAAGCAGCCTTCCTGCAATCTCGTATTTGGATGCGAAGTCCAGCTTTGTCACCTTTCCATCCTTTGTCACAGCCAGCATAGCATTTGTATCTGTCTCGAAGCCCTGTCCCGGCTTTGACACATCATTTACAGCAATCATGTCGGCATCTGCAATCTTCATCCGCTGCTTGCCGTCGGAAAGCAGTTCCTTCTCGCTTAAGTCGTGGAGGGCCCGGAATGCAACCAGGAAAACCTTGGGGAACTTCTTCTTTATTCCGTCGATGATCTTCACTGTAGGCACCAGGGTAAGCACAAGCTTCTTGTTCTTCCGTGTTGATATCTTCTCCCGGCTCATGGACTCCGGCTTCCAGTCCCCAACGGCAGAGGAAGCGAACATCATATCATAATTGCCGGATGCAAGCTCCTTCTCAACAGCTTCCTTCATATCGTCGGCAGTGTTGACACGGATCACATTGAACCGGCCATCAGGCTCCACAGTCCCCTTTCCATAGACAACAGTGACATCAGCCCCCATATCCTTGGCAGCCTGGGCAATGGCAAAGCCCATCTTGCCGGAGCTGTTGTTGGTTATCACCCGGACTGGGTCGATGTATTCCACAGTTCTTCCTGCGGTTATAAGTATTTTCTTTCCTTTCAGGAGAGCCTTTTGGGCAAGGACTGAGCAGACAGTCTGATAGATATCTCCATTCTCTGGTATCTTGGCCTTCCCTTCCTCAATCCGGGGCATCATCACTGTGATCCCGGCGGTCTGAAGCTTCTTTATGTTCTCCAGCACAAAAGGATGGCGGTACATAGGCTCGTGCATGGCAGGCACAACTACAACAGGTATCTTCTCCCCAAGAGCTGTGGTCACCACAGTGGTGACAGGTGTGTCGTCGATGCCCCCTGCAATCTTGCCGATTGTATTGGCTGTGGAGGGACAGACCAGTATAAGGTCGGCCTTGTCTGCCACATTGCCGGCCAGTGCCACATGCTCCACCGCCCCGGTCAGGGTGGTGACAGGCTTATAGCCGCAGGCCCATTCTATCAGATCAGAACCTATAAGCTGGCAGGCGCTCTGGGTCATTACAGGATATACTGTGGCCCCATGCCTCATTAGAAGCCTTGCCACCTCGCTGGACCGGACGCAGGCCACGCTGCCGGTTATGCACAGCACAATGCGCTTTCCCGCCAGTTCCCTGCCACAGGATCCGATAATATCAAAAGAAGGATGGATTCCGTATGCCATGCTTTCCTCCTCAGTCCTCGCTTACAATTCCGGCACCCCGCTTTGCGATGCTGGATACCATTACTTCCACAGAGCCGGCAGGATAACCGGCACAGAAATCCTGAGCCACCTTTATGACCTCCGGCAGCTCATGCTTATGCAGTATGGAGAATATGCCCTCGCCGAACATAGGCATGCTGGCGTTTATTCCAGCAGCAGTGAATGTGTCCAGTGCGGCTCTCACCTTATCTGAATAGAGGGCAGTCTCCTCGGCAAACATCCTTGAATACTTAAGGAATGAGGGGATATCCGGTGTCTTGCACAGAAGACTGTGGTACTTCTCCCCTGCCTTCATGATCCTGGCCCGGATATCAGGGTCCGAAAGGGCCGATTTAGTGGAAAGGGGCCCGAACATGACACATAAAGCGTATAAATCCTTATCGTAGGGTATAGATATTGTGGCACCGATACCAGGGGCCCCCGGCTGGGTTAGGATACGGAAGCCTCCGAAGCTCTCCCCCATTACAGTTCCCAGTCCTGTCTTGCAGCGCACCTCTGCCACATGGGCAATCTGGGCCGCCTTTATTGTATTGAAGGGCTCACCGTACAGGTGGTTGAGGGCCAGCACCAGGCTCAGGGCACCGCCACCGCTGGTTCCGAAGCCTGCCCCCTCAGGGGTCTCTATAGTGTGCTTGATATCGATAGGAATCGGCTTCTCACCGAGCTCCTTGAAGAAAAGTTCCCTCACCAGATGGCTTACAGGAGCATCGTTATGCTTGTCATTTATGGTGACAGAACACTCATCAAAGCTTTTCTTCACCTCGATGGTGGTGGTGACTCCCTTCAAGATGGAGAAGCCTGCCCCCAGGGAGCCCGCCAGCAGCGGATCCTTGTTGGTGTCCTGCATGTAGAATAAACCGGTCAGATGTCCGGGAGAAAATGCTGCAACTTGTCTTAACATTTATTCAACTCAATTTTTACAGATTTAATTCTATTTCCTTCCACGTCCTGGATGACAAAGGTCATCCCCTCATACTCTTTCTTCTCGAACTTGACAGGAATCTTGTCAAACAGGTCGAAGACAAAGCCGCCCAGGGTCTCGTAATCCTCGTGAGGAAGCTTTATCTTGAGCTCCTCGTTCAGGTCATCGATGCTGACACGGGTGTCACACAGATAAGTGCTGGGCCCGGTCTGGACAATATCCTCAACCTCATCCTCGTCAAATTCGTCCTGAATCTCTCCTACTATCTCCTCAAGGATATCCTCAAGACAGATTATACCTGCAACTCCGCCGTATTCATCAACAGCTATGGCAATATGTACCCTCTTCTTGCGGAAATCGTGGAAAAGAGCGTTTATCTTCTTGGAATCGGGGATAAAATATGGCTTGCGGACAATGTCCTTCACCGAAATATCCTTGACTGCCACATTCTTCTGCTTGACCATCTCCCGCATCAGATCCTTGACATAGAGGATACCCACAACATTGTCGATAGTCTCCTCGTAAACAGGGAACCGGGAGAAACCGGACTCGGCAATAAGGTCCAGAACCTCCTCCAGAGGCATATCTGTGGGGATGAACACCACATCGGTACGGGGAACCATGATATCCTTGGCATCTTTCTCAGCCAGGTCCACCACTCCCTTGATCATCTCCTGCTCTTCAACATTCAGGTCCCGGTCATAGCCGGCCTCATCGTTCCGTTTTTTAAATAAATTGTGAAAAAAACTTCCAGGTTTCAAAGCAAAACCACTCCAGTAAATTGGTTTAATATTTTCTCCTGCAGCACCAGCATAGGCTGGTCAGGATTGTTATTCTCATGATCCATACCGCTCAGATGCAGTATTCCGTGAACCAGCAGCCTCTTAAGCTCATCGTTCACACCTATTCCGAAATAATCGGCATTCTTGGCAAGGGTCTCCATAGAAATTACTATGTCGCCGGCATAGAACCGGTCCCCCTTCTCAGGAAAGGTCTCCTTGCTGTCCACCTGGGCAAAGGAAAGGACATCGGTAGGCTCATCCTTGCCCCGGTACTCCCGGTTGAGCTTCTGGATAAAGGCATCGCCTGTAAAGAGGATTGAAACCTCCCACCTGTCCTTTCCCAGCTTTTCCAGCACCTTACGCAGGAACTCCTTCACAGGGGTCTTCTTAAGCCTTACTGTGCTCTCATTTTGAATTTGAAGATAATTCATTTATCTCTTCCTGCTTCGGATATTGGATTCTTGCATGATGAATACCCCTGAGGGTGTTCACAAAGGAGTTCTCTATAATCTTGAGGTCGTAGAAAGTAAGCTCGCTCTCGGAAATCTGTCCGGCATCTATCTTGCTCTTGATTATCTCGTTCACCCGGTTCTGGATTCCCTCCAGTGTTGGGCTCTTCATGGCACGGACAGCAGCCTCCACAGTATCGGCCAGAAGCACCACTGCCTCCTCCTTGCTCTTGGGCCTTCCGTCGGAATAGGAATAGGCCTCGGGGGTAACCCGCGCCTTGTCCTCAAGCTTCATGGCCTCCACATAGAAATAGGAGATAAGGCCGTTTCCGTGGTGATGGGCTATGATATCGATGACCTCCGGAGGCAGATTAAGCTCCTTTGCCTTCTCCACGCCGTATTTCACATGGGACTTGATTATAGATACCGACAGGCTCGGGGAAAGGTTGTCGTGCCTGTTGTAGGTCTCCTGGTTCTCGATGAAGAAGTCGGCCTGGTCAATCTTGCCGATATCGTGGTAGTAGCCTCCCACCCTTGCCAGAAGTCCGTTGGCCTTGATATCGATACAGGCGGCCTCGGCCAGGTTTCCCACCAGAATCGAATGGTTGAAGGTTCCAGAGGCCATGTGGAGCATCTTCTGGAGAATCGGTGTGTTCAGGTCAGAAAGCTCTGCCAGCCTGGACTGGGTGGGAACGTTCATGACATGCTCGATTATAGGGAGGATTCCAAGACACAGGATGCTGCAGGCCATACCGTTGAAGAATGCAAAAAGCACCATAAGGAGCCTGTGGGTGTTGAAATGTCCCGAAGCAAGGAGCAGTGCCAGCATAAGGAACATATTGATAATTCCCAGGTAGACACCTGACCGGATAAGCTGGATCCTCTTGGTGTAATTATGGACAACCAGGGCACCGGAAAGACCGGAAAGAATCACGAAAATGGCTGCCAGGGCGCTGTTCATGTCGAACAGGAACACTATGAGAGAGGAGAAGAATGCAAATCCCACCCCTGCCATGACGCTGCACACAATGGAGAGCAGCATGGAGAACATGGCCGACGGGATTATAAGGGCCGCAATGATGTTGTCAAAAAGCGGCGGGGTCTTCACCAGGATAAGGAACAGGAAGAAGAAAATCTCTATAAGGATCAGGAAGAAGAACATGTAGCTGTACTTTCTCCCCTTGTTCTGCTCCATGATTATAGGTATGATGACCACTCCCATCACGAACAGCAGGAGCAGGAATATGACAGTTCCAGTGATTCCGCCGAAGTTCATGGTGGATGAGCTGTGCTTGAGGGCATCTATCTTCTCCATGTCGGAATCGGAGATGACAAAGCCTTTCTTCACAATCACATCACCCTGCATGAGAGTCTTGTACACAGGATCCAGGTTGGCCAGCAGGGCCTCCTTCTTCTTGTTTGTCTCGTTATAGTCGAAGAAAAGGTTCTCCTTGGCATACTGCTGCACAAAAAGGACTACAGTCTGAAGGTCATTCTTATCCAGCAAGGAGCTGTACCTGCTTTTGACGAAGTCCGGGATCTTGTCCACTGTCAGAAGGTCGGTAAGGGATATGTCCTCCTTCTCCCGCAGGTTCTCCCGCCAGCGCCATACCTCGGCGTTCTGGTTCTTGTCGTAGCCCGAGGCACTCTTCTCCATGACACCTAATGTCATCAGGTCCTCCAGGGCCTTCCGGCTGGTCTCCAGTATCTGGTTGGCCGCAGGGCTCTTGCCCATGCCGTAGAGGAAGTCGGGACTTATGGTGTAGCCGTCCCCCTTGAGCTTCTCGCTTAAGTTGAAGAAGGCATCATAATCCATGTTCTCGGAGAAATAGGTCTGGAGCGTGGAGGAGAACTCCCCGAAGGCAGCCACCACATTGGCTGTGATGCTGTTGTCCACCTTGAAGATTGGAAGAATCTTCTTCTCGGTGTCGTACTTGAGCTTGGACATGGCGTTGCTGTCAATGTATTGGATGTCCTTGTTGGCAACAATGTCCTTCTCTGCCACCATTCCAGCCTGAAGCCGGCCGGACCTGTCAGAGAATGTCTCCATGCGGCTCAAAAGAACTATGAACAGAAGGTCCAGGGCAAGGGCGATAAGAAAAGCAGCCTTTAAAACCTTATGCTCCATGTTGGTCATGTACCGCAAAAGATCACTTATTTTTTTCATAGGCATCTATAATTTTCTTTACCAGACGGTTTCTGACGATGTCACCGGGAGAAAATTCCAAAAAACCGATGTCATCTATGTCTTTAAGTATTCTGGCAGCCTCCACCAGTCCGGAAGCCGATTTATTAGGAAGGTCTATCTGTGTCACGTCGCCGGTGACAATTGCCCGGGAATGCTCGCCGATACGGGTAAGGAACATCTTCATCTGCTCCCGGGTGGTGTTCTGGGCCTCGTCCAGGATTATATAGCAGTCAGAAAGGCTCCGGCCCCTCATATAGGCAAGAGGTGCCACCTCTATGACTCCCGCCTCCTCCAGCTTGGTGACAGCCTCGAAGGAGAGAAGGCTCTCCATTGCGTCGTACAGGGGCCGCAGGTATGGACTTATCTTCTGGGCCAGATCCCCGGGCAGGAACCCCAGGCTCTCCCCTGCCTCCACCACAGGCCTGGTTATAACCAGCTTGCGGTACTTCTTCTGCATTATCTCGCTCAATGCCTTGGCCACAGCCAGATAAGTCTTGCCGGTTCCGGCAGGGCCTATGGCAAACACCAGGTCCTTGGTGCTGAAAAGCTCCAGAAGCCGCATCTGGTTCTTGTTCCGGGGGAAAACCCTCCGGCTCGAGCCAGCTATAGTGATGGAATAATCGGTGTGGGATTCCACCGATCCTGCCTCAGCCTCGTTGAACAGGGTTGTTATCATGTCCTGGTCAGGGGAAATCCCTTTCTGGGCGTAGGAGCGCATCTTACCTATCACCTGGCTGAAGAGCTCCTGCTTAGCCTTGTCGTCGGACTCCAGCAGAATCTCGTTGCCCCGGCAGTAGACCGGCACCTGCAGCTTTTCCTCTATTGCTTTGAGATTGCGGTCGCCATAACCGCATAATTCTGGTATCAAGTCTGTGTCATCCAGGACACAAATAAATTTACCCGTCAAAATGAAACCTTAAATATTTTTATATATATAATATTTTGGTGTGTCAAGGGTGCCGACTCATTGCTAAAACTGCTGTTTTAGTGTACTTTTTCTAATATGAGCGATATCAAGGAAAGGACAAAAATAGTGCTGGTCCACCCCGACGACAGCGGAAACATAGGGGCTGTGTGCCGGAGCATGAAGACCATGGGGCTCCATCAGCTTGTAATAGCCGATCCACAGGAATATGACGAGCACGTAATAGAGTTCCGATCTGTCCACGCCTTCGATATCTACCAGAACGCCCAGTTCTTCCCCACTTTAAAGGAAGCCCTTGCAGGGACAGCCCTGTCGGTGGGAACCAGCCGAAGGGCCGGTAAAAAGAGGAAATACAGGACATTCCTCCCGGAGGAGATGTGCGACTCCATCTGCCAGATGGCCGATGGGGAAGTTGCCATAGTATTCGGCAACGAGGAGCACGGCCTTACCGACGACGAGCTGGCTGAGTGCAACGCAGTGGTCTCCATCCCCACTTCCGATGAATTTCCTTCCTTAAACCTGTCCCACGCAGTTCAGATAATGTGCTACCACCTGTTCCGGGCCAGCGCAAAACGGCTTCCCAAGCGGAACTTCACCCCCCTCTCAAGCCAGAGGATGGATGAGATCTGCAGCCATCTCATAGAGAACTTCAGGAGCATAGGCTTCTTCAAGATAGACAGGTCCGAGGAGATGCAGCGCTTCTTCCGGGATATATTCTCCAGAGCCATGATGTGCCGGGAAGAGGCTGACAAGCTGGACAGAATATTCACCAAGGTGGCAGGCATCAAGAGCAAGATAGACGCAGATAAATGGAAGTGCTGATGAGACTGAGATCCGCCCTCCTCCTGCTTATATTCACCCTTTTCACTGCAATTTCCTCCTTCGGAATCACTGCCGACGAGGCCAAGATGGCCATCCAGGAGTATTTCCAGGCAGGACATCCGGAGAAAGCCATAAACCTGGCAAACCAGTTCAAGGACAAGAACCCGGAGCTTAAAAGGCTGGCCTTCATAGCAGCGGTGAAAGCTGCCAACACCCAGTATGCAGGGCGCCTTCTCCCCTTCAAGGATCCGGATGCGGAGCTTAATTTCTACATAGGCCGGTACTACGAGGAGATGGGGAACCTGACCAAGGCCATCGATATCTACACCAGCTATCAGGGGGACAACATGTTCTCTGCTGCCTGCTATTACCAGGCGGGGCGCTGTGCCGAGCGGAAGGATGACTTTATCAAGGCGGAGATCTACTACGACCTGGCCCTGGCCTCGGAGCGCACCTTCAAGGCTGCACTGCCGGCACTGGCAAGGGTGAAGGAGCAGCTGGGTAAAAAAGAAGAGGCTGATAAGGTGGCAAGAGGAAACTACACAACAATGGCCCGGGGAGAAAAGAATTTCTCACCCCCTCTGAACAAACAGGTGAAGAAGCTTCCAGCCAACTTCAAGGGCAAGAAATCGGGCCGGATTGTCCGGGCATGCCTTGTGGAGAAAATCACTTCCTTCTCTGTGACAGACAGCAAAACCAACGATATTTTCAATATACGCTATGAAAAAGGTGCAATTTTAGTATATAATAAAACTAAACTTATAAAAGGTACAACTTCTTCCTACAGGATTTCCAACAAGGATGGAATCCTCAAGCTTACAGATATAAGGACAAGATCAGGGGTCTCCAGCCTGCCTGAAGGGAGCGCCTTCCGGGGCGACATAGAGGTGCTTATACGGGACAAGGGGCTTATGCTCATAAACCATATCGATCTGGAGGAATACCTCTAT
>JAEEGH010017159.1_pt1 | contig 15477 bp, 8 predicted proteins | sample 9134181 | NCBI WGS metagenome assembly JAEEGH01 (sample SAMN16246544, study PRJNA631951) | gut metagenome | biome: gut microbiome; feature: rumen; material: DP-attached | host: Bos | place: Iran: Karaj | collected 2018-10 | reverse complement strand
CTTTAGTTTATTGAAAAACTCTTTGCAGTCTTCCCGGGTAATCTGATTTACAGGAAGATTATCACCATGAATATATGAAGGATTAACACCCATGACAGTTTCCCATAATTCTTGGGTCACCTCTGTCTCACCAATATAAAAACTACTAAGAGTTACCTGATGCTGAGGTTTTTCCTCGTCATAGGCATCGGGATCAGTATCTTCTGCGCCCATCATGAAGGTTCCACCCTCTACAGCTATCATCTTAAAGCTTACCCCGTTAACGGTAATTGTTTCGTCCTCAATACCTGTGTTGTGAGTCGTAGCTTCCAGTTCCAGTATTTGCGTGCCGTTTTCTGCATCGGAGAAGATTCGGACTATAGCTCCAGCACCATGATTAACCTGATCCGATGAGAATGTCACATCGAACTCCTCTTCACCTCCAGCCTCTAATGTAAACTGCACACCACTATCAGGTATATCAAATTCTTCATGCAACTCACTTACAGTAAATGTGAGTTCAGAATTTCCAACATTCTTAACCGTGAAATGCTCTGTCTTAGTGGTTCCGACAGGAACTTGTCCAAAGTCAATTGAAGCAGGTTCTACTTTGATTGTTGAACCTCCCTCACTACTACCACCATTTACCTTAAATGGTTTTGCTTTGACAAACGAGAAAGGTTTCATCAATATCCTATTTGTAAAATCCTTATCGACTGCTGCCGCAAAAGTATATACTCCATTTTCAGGGAGATCTATCTTTAATTCTCCATAATGGCCTTCATTATCTTTTTTCTTCAGCTTGTATGTTTTTGGAGATGCATCCCCTCTTAACGGTATTGCCTTTATATATATGTATTTGGGGTATGATTCACCGCTTACGCCAGTGTTATTAAACATGGTAAAATTAACTTTTTGACTTTTATCCTTCAGAAAATAAACCCCCTGATGATTTGGATGCAAATAGAAGTGCCCACTCACATAATACTCTGTAATAGGAGTCAGGAAATGAACATAAGGCCCTGACGAGCTATATTCTCCTTTAAATTGATAGACCATACTTGCCTGGGTTATTTCATCTTTTTGCCAGCTATCCTTTTCATACCCTGTAATAGAGTAATATGGGTTTTCCTCTTGGTTCACATCAAGAGCATCACCAAGTGACTTACCACGCATCAGATTGTAGAACAACAAAGCCACATGAGCCTGAGCCGTAGCATTAGGTCCTGACCATCCGACACATGTGCCGCTCTTATTACCTTTCGAATAAGCGTCACAAGAGCCCATGTATAAAATCGTATTACTATCCAGATGCATCTTGTTTACATTTACGGCACAATCGTATCTTGCACCTGAGCCAAAAGCACCGAAGCCCTCATTCCAGAATCGGGCACTGAAAGGGATTTCATCTGACTGTGATGCCTCATCACTTAAGAAAAGGCCGTAACTACTATCATGATGAAACTTATACTCATCAAACTCCTCGCCAAGGACAAAATAGGAATTATTCTTATATGTAAAGCCATGTGTTATGACGATAATGGCTGTATAATCTGCTGAGTTGATAATTAAACTACGAAGATTATCCACAGTCATTTCTTCATAAGGATAGTACTCTACGCCAAAGTTATGGTTATTCAGGTCATGCATCATATACTCCAGCATCTGGTTTTGCGTTTTACGTGTAAAATGTTGATTACTGAAGTAATTGAGAACTGCTATTTTTCCACGTGAACCGTTCGGGTTGTATTGTAGAGGCTGATTTGCAATCCCCCATGTATTGAAAGCGTTTGGTGCATAACCATCTTCTTCCTCGAATGGATCTTCAAGCAGATTGACAGGATAAACTGAATAAATGTCATTGTCATTGTATTTAACCAGCAAGGACTGACCATCTTCAGATCCATTGGCATCTTCCACATTCGGGTTGGTCTGCAAGGCGGCAGCTACGGCTGCTGCGTCGGCATCGTCGGTACCAGAGAGATCTTCCAGGATTGCAGCTACCTCGTCGGTTGAGCCTGTGACCAGTTCATTCTTTGCACGGACAATATACTGCAGGTTCCTGATGTCGCGCTCGGGTTGGTAGCCGTCGGCAGAGGTTCCCCACGAGAAGAGACCATTGGCGGCATCCTGCTGGAAGATAAGGCTCTGCACGAGCTGTGAGTTGCCGTTCTTGTCGGCCACGACAAATGAGTTCTGCGCCATCAGCGTGACGGCAGCAAAAAGAAATAGGACGGTATTAATGATTCTTTTCATAGCTTGTTTCCTCCCTCTTTACTTTTTCATAAACTTAAATGTCTGCTTGCCTACCTGCACCACATAGACAGCTGCGGGCAGATGGGCAATGCTGATGACGGTCTCACCGCCTGTGGCCATCACCTGTAGCTGCTGCACGCTGCCGGTATCATACACCGTGACTTCGCCCGAAACACCTATCAGCGTGAGCTTGTCAGAAGCGGCACGGGCAATCATGTCCTTTGACAAGACAATAGGATGGATACCCGATGAGCCATGATTCTCGAAAGACACCTTTGTCACGCCCTCGGCAATCACGCTGCCGGAGGTGGAAAGGATGGTAAAGTCGTAGGCATCATCGACGGCGACAAGGCTTCCCACCTGCGACATGGGGACTTCCATCATCTCACCGTCAGCGTTCTGGAACACCATCACCCAGTCGTTGTCTGCAAAAGCAGTCAAGTGGCAGAGGAATAGTGCGACCACCAATAGCACCTTGGCTATCGGTTTACAAATTGTTTTTACATTCATCTGTTTCATGTCGATTGTTTTAGATTGTTGGGTTACTATTTTCCAGTCCAAAGGTCTCATGAGGAAATAGACAGAAAAAGAAAACGTGGACTGATTACTTCGTCTACGTTACCCAGGTATCGGCAAACACCTAACACACTTATACGAGTAAAAGCCCACGCCGAGGCGTGAGCATCCTTTGCTTTTACTCTTGTGTGTTATCTTCAATTTTGCCGATTTTGGATAACAAGATTCAAGCGGACGCTTCTTATCTATATGTCTTTTTATTCTTTATCTCAGCCCATAGGCATTTACGTTTTATAGGATTATACATTTGTACATTACGGCACAAAGTTAAGGATTATTCCTGAAACCACCAAATAATTGGCCGAAAAAGTGGAATTACGGTGAAAAGTATTGGGAAAAAAGAGTGGATCAGAAGACAGTCCAACCCTTACTGGGAGAGAGTCGGTAACTTTCTGGGAGAATCTCGGCGACTCTCTGGGAGAAAGTCCGGGACTCTCTGGTACAAAGCGGGCGCGCTAAGTACTCAGCGCGAGCGTGCCAAGTATTTAGCGCGGCCGTGCTAAGTTCTTAGCGCGCCCGTGCTTTACCGATGCAAACTTTAGTATTTCTGAACTTACGGAATTTGGCTGTAAATCCCTGTGTGTAAGCAGTATCGCTGTCTTGCGCTGCAAAGTTAAGAAGAAAAAATGGTATTAGCAAATAATTGGCAAAATTTTTCTGTAGGACTTGTTATGTATAGCATACACATGGTTCTTGATGAGAAGACTCAATGAGGTTATTGTCCCAGAACATTCCGTCATAGATGGCTGATGGAAGAGGTAAGATGCGTCTCGGCAAAAAAGAAACGATTTTTCTTTGTTTTGCGCTCGACTTTTCGTATCTTTGCAAACGCAAAATATGGATACAGATAAAGGACAGATACTATTATATCAGACTTAAAACAATAATAAGATGGACTATCTAAGCATTATTCATAAGTATTATCCAGAGGACAACGAGCTGCGCCGACTGCTGCTCAGGCATAGCCGACAGGTGGCTGACCGTGCTCTCAAGATAGCGGAAAGTCATCCGGAGTGGAATATTGACCGTGAGTTTTTGGAGGCTGCCGCCATGCTCCATGACATCGGCATTGTCCGTTGCGATGCTCCTGGCATTCATTGCTACGGTACAGAGCCCTACATACGGCATGGCATGATGGGGGCAGAGATGTTGAGGCAATGTTCAACGTTTGAGGCCTTTGCCCGTGTCTGCGAGCGGCATACGGGTGCTGGCATTACACGTGAAGAAATCAAGCGACAAGGTTTGCCCTTGCCGCTTGATCGTGATTTCATGCCTGAGACGCTGGAAGAGCAGATTATCTGCTATGCCGACAAGTTTTACTCGAAGTCATCGCCTGACCGCGAGAAAAACATTGAGCAGGCAGCCAACTCCCTTCGCAAGTTCGGCGAAGAGGGTGTCACCCGCTTCATGGAGTGGGCGACACGCTTTGAACTCAATTCCCCCACGCATCGTAGTTGACGTCGAAGCCTGCCAGCATGTACCAGGTGGCCAGCTGCTGCTCGTAGCTGCGAAGCAGATAAAGGGGAGCCTCCACATCCTGTTCAAGTGTGAACTCGGGTGCAGAACCTTCGTCGCCATTCTTGATGTAGTTATAGACTTCGAGGATGTCCATGATGGTGATGCCTGAGTCTGCAAGCATCTCGTAGGCATCCTGCAGCGTCAGGTCAAGCTTTCCCAGCACGTTCATCAGCGTGGTCAGGAAGTCTGCCTGAAGGGGAGCCGTCAGTATCTGACAGGCGCTACCGTTGGGGTCGAGGGTTCCGTCGGCTATGCCAGACTCTATGACCTCGTCAAAGGCAGGCGCATTGCCTCCGTCGCTGACAATCTTATGCAGGTCGATGCCCCAGCTCTCTAACGTCTTGACCACCTTCATCAGGTTCAGGTCGTGTACCACTTCGTGGTAGTAGCGGTTCTGCTCGCCTTCGTAGTAAAGCACAGGCCAGAACTGGATGGCAGCCATGGTCTGAATGGCCCATACGATGCCCGACTGCTGGTGCTTGAGCTTGAAGACCAGTGTGGCGGTCTGCAGGTTACTCTTGCCAGGCACGATGGTGGGCTTGAAGCCTTTTCCCGTCATCCAGGGAATGATGCCGCGTACGCTCTGAATGGGTACATAGTTGTCGTGACGGCTGTGCTCAATATAGTAACGCTTGGTGAGGTCAGGCTCCCAGCCTTCCATGACACCGATGTTCTTCAGCGCTGCCTGCAGCGCCTTCGACTCATCGCTGGTCAGATCCATATAGGCAGGCTGGAGCACCTCGCTGATTTTCTCCATTGACGTTACGCCGATAGCTGATACCACGTCCTTGTCCTTGGTGGTGAAGTACTCCTGTGCCTTCGAAGCCATGGGTTCCTTGAACAGCTGGGCGTAGTCGATGCCTAAGTGGCAGTTCTCGTTGACATTGATGAGGAAGAACACCACGTCGGCCACGTCTTCGCAATCGTCGCGTTCCACGTAGGCTTTATAAATGGTCTCATAATCCAGCGGTCCACCGCCAGAGAAGGTCTTGTCGAAACGTATTCCCTTGTACTTGTCTTCCGTATCAGTCAGCTTGGCGGCAAACATACTCTCAGTTCCGCCCTGCGAGAATCCCAGGTTGAAGAGGTACTTGCCCTGCGGTATCTGCTTATCTTCGAGTAACTTGCGGGCAGCCAACAGTCCGTCCAGACAGTTGCGGGCATTGGTGTCGCCACACAGGTAGGCTGCTGGATGCGAAGCCGAGGAACCGTAGCCGATATAGTCGCTGGCCACGAAGATGTAGTTGGGCTTCAATGGGTTGGATATCGCAGCACTGATAGCCTCCAGACCCTTGCCGCCGATGGAGGGAGCATCCTCCATGGCACCTAAAGTGTAGGGGTTGTACATGATGATGCCGTCGCAGGGGGTGTTACCGCTGACGATGTCAGAGGGCACCATGATGACGCCGCTTATGTTGACTGCCTGACCGTCAGGGTCGGTCGAGGGATATTCATAGACGAAGTACTTCACCTCGCGTGAACCCAGCGTGAGACTGCCGAGCTTGGCCTTTACGGTGCTGTCACGCTCTACCAGGATGTTGTAGCTGATGTCCTGCGCCTGAACGCTGGTCAGGCTGATAAGCAGGAATATAATGGATAATAGCTTTTTCATATTGCTTTTCACTTTTTCACCTTTTTACCATTAATAATATAGATACCCTCCTGGGGTTTGCTGATGCGCTGGCCTTTCAGGTTGTAATACTGGTTGAGGGTTGAAGGCTGGGGGTTGACGGTGGGTGCATCGATGGCCGTTGCCCTCGAGGTAACCTGGAACGTGGCCGACAGGGGATAGTGGTCGCCCAGCGGCTTCTCATCGTAGGTATAGCCTGTCTTATCGACTGAGAAGGCTACAGGTTGAATCTGCGCACCTGTGGCAGGGTTGATATAGAAGATTTTGTCTAATGTCTCGCCGGCTTCCTCGCCCTGCGCCTTGTCGGTGGGGTAGGCTCCGTCGTTTTTCAGTTCCACCCACACGTCGGCAATGGTTCCATGTCCAGAGTCGTTGATGGCGTCGATGAACTCAGCCTTCAGGGCATCGCGGCCGTAGAAGCAGTTCAAGTCACCCAGGATGATGATGGGGCGCGTGTCCATCTGACTCATCACGTCGGCCTTCAGCTGTGCCAGCTGTGCCATGCGGGCAGCCTTGTCGTTAGCGTCGTTGGCGTTTTCCTCGTCCCAGTCATCAGAGGCATCCATGTGAAGGTTGTAGCAGACGATGCGCGTGCCGTCCCTCAGCGTCACCTCATAACGGCGGAAGCCCTTGGTCACCATCTCGTCGTTGGCGTGGCTGAACTTTCCGAAGTTCTGCTGCCAGGGCACGCGGGGGGCAGGTGTCACCGTCAGGTCGTTCTTCCAGCAGGCCATCAGTCCGTCACATTCGAAACGGTGGTTCTGCAGGTGCAGGAAATCGATGTTACGGCCTTCGACGCCTAGATCACCGCTCCATTCGTCCATCTGGTAGTCGTCTTCCAGAAACACGCTGATGACGCTGTGGAAGTTGAAGTCTTCCTGCAGGAACATCAGGTCGTAGCCTTTCTGCCACAGGTATTTGCCGATGCGTGCAGAACCGCCATCGCCTGGGCCGTCAGGATTTACCTTGAAGACCAACAGCTTCTTGGGCAGTCCGTCAACATTCAGCGAGGCAACAGTAAACTCCTCTGGAGTATCTTGCGCCATGACTGGCGCAATGCCGCAAGAAAGGATGGCGGCTATCATCCATAATCTTATCTTTCTCATATCTATTATTAAAAATCGGCTGCAAAGGTACGACTTTTCAGTGAAAGGGGAAAGGCTAAAAGGTTAAAAAGATAAAAAGAAAGGGGGCGGTAGCAAATTCTTCACTTTTCACTCTTCACTTTTCCTCTAAAATTATTACCTTTGCAGCCGTGAGAAGAAATACGCTCATATTTATCCTGCTTTTCGCCACCATTTTTATGATGGCGGGATTGCCTTCTTTGCGCTTCAAGCTGACCCACTCCCAGCCTCTTTCCTCGAAGGAAGGGAGAGGATACCACCAATGCAGGGATAGCGTAATCCCTGACAATACTGCTCCTGATACTACCCGTTCAAAAGGGGTGGAAAATTCCGACTCCATAGGTCAGCCTTCCCTTTTGGAAAGTTCTGGCGAGGCTATCCCCGATACTACCCAGATGGACTCCCTGCAACTCCTTATCTACAAGCGCAACAAGGCCATTGACGACTCGCTACGCCTTGACAGCCTGAACCGTCAGCGCAAGAACAGCATCGAGGCTCCTGTGGAGTATTCGGCTCAGGACTCCATGACTTACGAGGCAGAGGCGGGCGTGGCCCATCTGTATGGCTCGGCTGTGGTGTCGTATGAGAACATGAACCTGCAGAGTGACCAGATACACATGAGTCTGGACTCCAACATTGTGCGTGCATCAGGAACCAGCGACTCACTGGGCGTGGTGAAAGGTTCTCCTATCTTCAAGATGGGCAGTGACACTTACGAGAACGACACCATCGCCTTCAACTTCAAGACGAAGAAAGGCCTCATTACCGGCGTCTATACAGAGCAGGACGAGGGCTTCCTCACATCGGAGGTGGCCAAGCGTGGTGCCAACGGAGAGTTGTTCTTACAGCATGGTAAATACACCACTTGCGACGAGCCGCACCCTGATTTCTACCTTGCCCTGTCGCGTGCCAAAGTAAGGCCCGGCAAGGACGTGGTCTTCGGACCGGCCTATCTGGTGGTGGCCGACGTGCCCCTGCCTTTTGCCATTCCCTACGGTTTCTTCCCCTTCACGAAGAACTATTCCTCAGGATTCATCATGCCGACCTACGGCGACGAGACGTCACGCGGATTCTACCTGCGTGACGGCGGCTATTACTTCGCCATCAGCGACAAGATGGACTTGAAACTCATCGGCGACATCTATACCAAGGGTTCCTGGAGTGCCACTGCAACCTCGAACTACAAGAAGCGCTATAAGTTCAACGGCTCGTTCCTCGTCAGCTACCAGAGTACGGTGACGGGTGACAAGAACATGCCCGACTACCAGAAGGACACCAGCTTCAAGCTGACGTGGACGCATAACCAGGACCCGAAGGCCAACCCCTTCAGCACGCTGTCGGCACGTGTCAACTACTCTACGCAGAACTACGAGCGTAACAACCTGACGTCGATGTATAACCCCCAGGCACTCACGCAGACCACACGAACATCATCGGTTTCGTGGCAGACGCAGTTCTCGAGCATCGGCATGACGCTCAACTCGACGTTTGACTTCAACCAGAACATGCGCGACTCTACGATTTCTGTTACCCTGCCCAGCCTGAACATCTCCGTTACCCGCTTCTACCCCTTCAAGCGTAAGAGCGGAGGCAAGGAGCGCTGGTACGAGAAGATTGGCATACAGTACAAAGGTGAGATACGCAACAGCATTTCCACCAAAGAAGACAAGATACTGCATACCCGTCTGAACCGTGACTGGCAGAACGGTATGAAGCACGATATTCCCATTTCGGCCAACTTCACCCTCTTCGACGTGCTGAACGTGAACCCCTCGTTTAACTTCACGGACCGCATGTACCTGAATAGCGTGCAGAAGTCATGGGATCAGGTGACGCAGAGCGAGGTGTCGGACACCGTGTCCGGCTTCCACAACGTCTATAACTGGAGCCTGAACCTGGGACTTACCACAAAGCTGTATGGTATGTACGTTCCCAGCCGTAAGATCTTCGGCGACAAGATTGTGGCCATCCGCCACGTCCTCACGCCTACCGTTACTTTCAGCCATGCGCCCGACTTCAGTGCCTCGCGCTACGGCTATTTCAAGACCTACCAGAAGACCAATGCCGACGGCAGCGTCGAAATGGTGGAGTACTCGCCCTATCAAGGTTACCTGTTCAGTCCGCCGCTGACGAAGGGCAGGACGGGAAGCATGTCGATTGACCTCTCTAACAACGTGGAGATGAAAATCAGGAGTGATGCCGACACGACAGGTTTCAAGAAAATCAGCCTCATTGACGAGCTGCGCTTCGGCATGTCATACAACTTTGCTTCTCACGACCAGCCGCTGAGTCCCCTTTCCACCTCCGTTCGTATCAAGCTGACGAAGAGCTATACGCTGAACCTCAGCACGTCGTTCGCCAGCTATGTCTATGAGCTTGACTCCTTGGGCAATCCTCAGGAGAGCCGTAATACCACCTACTGGGAAAAGGGTAAGTGGGGCCGCTTCCAGAGTCTGTCGCAGAACATCTCCTATACCCTTGACAATACGAAGGTGGCCAAGTTCTTCCGTTGGCTCAGGGGAGAGTCAACTGACGAAGACCGGAAAGTTACCGATGACCGTGATACGGAAGAGGACGATAAGTTTGAGGATGCCTTCTACTCCAACATGGACCGTGACATGGAGAAAGGGGCCCATCGGGCAAAGCGTGAATCGTCGGAGAAGGCAGAGACCGACGAGGACGGCTACATGGCGTTCAGCATGCCGTGGTCGCTCAGTTTCGGCTATGGTATCACCGTCAGCGAAAACCGTTCGGGCAAGTTCAATACGAACACCATGCGCTATCCCTATAAACTGTCGCATACGCTGAACGTCAGCGGCAACCTGCGCATTTCTGACGGCTGGGACATCAACTTCCGAAGCGGCTACGACTTCGAGAATAAGAAAATTTCCATGACCACCGCATCGCTCTCGCGTGATCTTCATTGCTTCAACATGTCGTGCGAGGTGACCTTGGCTCCCTATACCAGTTATAATTTCTCGTTCCGCTGTAATGCCGCCACGCTTACCGATGTGCTGAAATACGACAAGCGCAGCAGCTACTCCGGAGCCGTACAATGGTATTGATGGGTGAATAGTGAATGGTGAATGGTAAGAGTTTAAGACTATGGCAGAATTAGAACCAATGATTAAAGATCTGGCGCTGATGCTTATGGTAGCAGGCATCGTGACGCTGGTATTCAAGAAACTCAAACAGCCCCTGGTGCTGGGCTATATCGTGGCAGGCTTCCTGGTCTCGCCTCACATGCCTTATACTGCTTCCGTGGTTGACTTGACGAGCATTCACATGTGGGCTGACATCGGAGTCATGTTCCTGCTGTTCTCCTTAGGACTCGATTTCTCGTTCAAGAAGATTCTCAAGATGGGCATCTCGCCCATCATCTCCACCCTCTGCATCATCTTCTCCATGGCGTTTCTCGGCGTCTTTGTGGGACGTCTCTTCCATTGGTCGCAGATGGACTGCATTTTCCTTGGTGGTATGCTTGCCATGTCATCCACTACCATTATCTATAAGGCGTTCGACGACTTGGGACTGCGCCAACAGAAGTTTGCCGGCATGGTGATGAGTGTGCTGATTCTGGAGGATATCCTCGCCATTGTCATGATGGTGATGCTCTCCGCCATTGCCAGCGGCAAGAACCCCGATGGCGGGCAGATGCTGGAGTCGGTGCTGAAGATTGTCTTCTTCCTCATCCTCTGGCTGGTGGTGGGTATCTTTGCCATTCCCATCGCACTGCGTTACGTCCGTAAGCTCATCAACGCCGAGGTAATGCTCATCGTGTCACTCGGACTGTGCTGTGCCATGGCGGTGCTGTCGTCAAAGGTAGGCTTCTCGTCGGCTTTCGGCGCCTTTATCATGGGTAGCATTCTGGCTGAGACGGTGGAGGCCGAGCGCATAGAGAAAGTGGTGGAACCGGTTAAAAACCTCTTCGGAGCCGTCTTCTTTGTGTCTGTCGGCATGTTGGTTGACCCTGTCATCATTGTCAAATACGCCCTGCCTATAGTCACCCTGGTGCTGACCATCCTCATCGGACAGAGCATCTTCGGCACCATCTCCTTCATGCTGGGAGGTGAGTCACTCAAGTCGGCTGTGCGTTGCGGTTTCTCCATGGCGCAGATCGGTGAGTTCTCGTTTATCATCGCCTCCTTAGGATTGTCGCTCGGCGTTATCAGCGACTTCCTCTATCCCGTTGTGGTGGCTGTTTCCGTCATCACCACCTTCCTGACTCCTTACATGATCCGACTCTCCGTGCCTGCATCGGCACAGCTGGAACGGCGTATGCCCAAGCGGCTCATCAACATACTCAACCATCTTTCTGCCGGCTCCTCCGTCGGCAAGGGACACAGCAACTGGAAGCGCCTGCTCGTGCAGATGGGCATCAATACCGTGGTTTATTCTATACTCACCATGGCCGTCATCGCCCTTATGTTTGCCTTCGTCCAGCCATTGCTGGCAGACATTGTCTTCTCCCATATCGATCAGAAGGGGGTTGCCCTTATCATCTTTAACATTGTGATAGGGCTGTTAACCGTGCTGATGATTTCACCCTTCCTGCGCGCCATGGTGATGAAGAAAAACCACAGCGAGGAGTTCAAGGCACTGTGGACAGAGAACGGCAGAAACCGTCTGCCGCTGCTCTTTACCATCCTGGTGCGTGTGGCCATTGCCGTGGCTTTCGTCTTTTCTGTCTGTAACCATCTCAGCCATTTCACTCCTGCCATTCTCATTACACTAGGCATTGTTATTGTGGTGCTCATGATTTTCTCCCGGAGTATCAAGCGTTACAGCATCCGTTTGGAGCGTCTCTTCCTGAACAACCTGCGCTCACGTGACATCAAGGCACAGGTAAGCGGCAGGAAAAAGCCGCTCTATGAAGGTCGTCTTCTTGACCGTGATATTCACATGGCAGAGTTTGATGTACCCTTGAACACGCAGTGGATGGGTCATACCCTTCGTCAGCTGGCCTTCGGTAGCAAGTACGGCGTTCACGTCAGCAGTATCCTGCGTGCCAACTACCGCCTGAACATCCCTGACGGCGACTACCTTATCTTCCCTGGCGACAAGATTCAGGTCATCGGCAACGACCAGCAAATCGCTGCTTTTGGACAGGCCGTTGAAAAGGAAGTGTTTGGTGAGGATACCGACTTTGAACTCCGTGAGATGAAGCTGCACCAGCTCATCATCGACGACAATAGTCCCTTTATCGGCAAGACGCTGGCCACCAGCGGCATCCGTTCCATCTACAGCTGTATGGTTGTAGGACTAGAAGAGGGTAAGGAAAACCTTACCCCCGTCAAGCCCACTCGTAAGTTCCAACCTGGTGATATCCTCTGGGTGGTTGGAGAACAGGATGCCATTGATGCGCTCAATGAAGTTTGATTATTGTTTTTTAGTCGTTGTAGGCTGCTGTGAGTTCGCAGATTTTGACAATGACCTGCATGGCCTTTTCCATTGACTGGATGCTGACGAACTCATAAGGTCCGTGGAAGTTGATGCCGCCGGCAAAGATGTTGGGGCAGGGCAGACCCTTGAACGACAGCTGGGCACCGTCCGTTCCACCACGAATGGGGCGGACCTGGGGTGCAACACCCGTCTCCTGCATGGCACGTAGCACTAAGTCGATGACGTGCATCTGCGGGTCAATCTTCTCCTTCATATTATAATACTGGTCGTTGACCAGAATCTGTACTGTTCCCTCACCGTATTTCTCGTTCATGCGCTCGGCACATTGTTGGATGAAACGCTTGCGGTCCTCGAAGCGGTCACGGTCGTGGTCGCGGATGATGTAGCTCATCTTGGCCTGCTCAATGTTCGACTGGATGCCCAGCAGGTGGTAGAAACCCTGATAGCCCTCGGTGGTCTCGGGCGTCTCGTCCTCGGGCAGCATCTTGGCAAACTCAGCAGCCAGGGCGTTGGCGTTGATCATCTTACCCTTGGCATAGCCCGGGTGTACGCTGATGCCCTTGATGGTAATCTTGGCGGAGGCAGCGTTAAAGTTCTCAAACTCCAGCTCACCCACTTCGCCGCCGTCCATGGTGTAGGCCCACTCGCAACCGAACTTCTCCACGTCGAAGTGGTGGGCACCCATGCCAATCTCCTCGTCAGGATTGAAGGCCACGCGAATCTTTCCGTGAGGAATCTCCTTGTGTTGCTGCAGCCAGACCATAGCCTGCACAATCTCGGCAATGCCTGCCTTGTCGTCAGCACCCAGCAGCGTCGTACCGTCAGTCACGATGAGGTCTTCGCCCACGTGCTGCGACAGTTCGGGGAACTTCGTTGGGGACGAGACAATGCCCTCGGAGAGCAGGATGTCGCCGCCGTCGTAGTTGCGTATAATCTGCGGCTTGATGTCGGCACCTGAGCAGTCGGGGCTGGTGTCGTAGTGTGAGATGAAACCGATGGTGGGGGGCTCCTTCCGCTGTCCTTTCAGGTTAGCCGGCAGGGTGGCGTAGATGTAGCCCTTCTCGTCGAGTTCCACGTCCTCGAGTCCCTCCTGCTCAAGTTCTTTCTTCAGGTATTCGGCAAATACCAACTGTTTCGCTGTACTTGGCACGCTCTGGCTGTCTTCGGCCGACTGCGTGTCGAACTTGGTGTAGTTCAAGAATCTTTCAGTAATATCCATCATTTTTATTTACAATTTACTCTTAATTTGACAATTGAGCCATTTTAGGTGTTGCAAAGGTACGATTAAGTGAGCACAATACAAAATAAATAGCAAAATTTTTTATTTTTATTGTCGAACGAGAGTACCTTCGACATTTGTGTCAAAGTAATAATAAGTTAGGAGTTAGGGGTTAGGAGTTAGGAGTTTTTTCTGCCGCTTAACCTTTTTTACCTTTTTACTTTTTTACCTTTTTACCTTTTTTCGTACTTTTGCACCATGAACTACAGCTATCACATTTTCTCACCTTATCGGTTATGTCCGTTGGGTGCGCACGTGGATCACCAGCATGGCCTGGTGACGGGTTTTGCCATCGACAAGGGTGTTGACCTCTGGTTTAATGTCAGGGAAGACGGCCTGGTCAAGTTATCATCGCTGACCTTTGAAGGCGACGTGGAGTTTTGTGTAGATGCTCCCTCGCAGGTCAAGGAGCACCATTGGGGCGACTATGCCCGTGGCGCCAAGTATGCGCTACGCAAGCGCTTCGAGCTGAAGCGGGGCATTGAGGGCGTCATCAAAGGCTCGCTGCCTGTGGGCGGACTGAGCTCGAGTGCTGCCGTACTGATTGCCTACGTCATGGCGCTGGCCAAGGCCAACAACATCACGTTGCAGCCCTTCGAGGTGGTGAAGATTGCCTCTGAGGCAGAGCGTGAGTACATCGGACTGAACAACGGACTGCTGGACCAGGCCTGTATCGCCCTCGGAAAGAAGGACGGCCTGCTGTTCCTGGACTGCGACTCCAACGAATGGCGTATCATCAAGCGTAATCCTGACATGCCCGACTTCGAGATTGGCATCTTCTTCAGCGGACTAACACGTTCGCTGGTCAACTCTGACTACAACCTCCGTGTCTATGAGTGTAAGACGGCTGCATGGAACATTCTGGCCTACACCGACCAGCCGCTGAAGACGTTTGACAAGACCTTTCTGCGCGACATTCCCAAGGCCACCTTTGATAAGACACGCATTGCCATGCCTGCCCGCTTTGCCCGTCGTGCCGAGCATTTCTACTCGGAGTACCGTCGTGTGCGTCAGGGTGTGACAGCCTGGGAGACGGGCAACCTGAAACTGTTTGGCAAGCTGTCGTTCGACAGCTGTGAGTCGAGCATCCACAACTACGAGTGTGGCTCGCCCGAGCTCATCGCCATCTACGAGATCATGCGCGAGCTGCCTGGCGTATGGGGTGGTCGTTTCTCGGGTGCCGGCTTTAAGGGCGCCTGCATCGCCATCGTCGATCCTGCGTACAAGGAGGAGGTTGGCCGTGAACTGACGGCCCGCTACTTGGAGCAGTTCCCTGAGTATGAAAAAACATTTGAGGTATTTTGGGTAAAACCTGATGATGGAGCACGATTTGTATGAAAAATATAGTAATTGCTGCGGGTTATGCCACCCGCTTAGGGGAACTTACGAAGAATTACCCCAAACCATTGCTGAAGATAGGTAAGAGCACTATCTTAGGAAGAATGCTCGATGACATCGACGGCATTCCCGATATCGACGAACACGTTATAGTGACTAACCACCGTTTTGCACCGATTTTTGAAGAGTGGGCCGCACGACAGCAATATGTGAAGCCAATTACAATCATCGACGACGGCACGGAAACCAACGAAACACGTTTGGGAGCTGTTTGTGATTTGTTATTTGCCATGGAAAAGCTCCGCATCAATGACGACTTGCTGGTGGTAGCCGCCGACAATCTGCTGTTCTTCTCGTTTCAGGAATTTGTGGAT